>MDTA01223029.1_pt1 | contig 14311 bp, 11 predicted proteins | sample 811151 | NCBI WGS metagenome assembly MDTA01 (sample SAMN05326648, study PRJNA326480) | marine metagenome | isolation source: seawater | place: Indian Ocean: South | collected 2010 | reverse complement strand
TTCCAAGGGGAGCTACATGTGGTCCAAGTTCAGCTATTGGATCAATAAACTCTTTATTTACAGTTGGTATCATGCTTCCAAACTCTGGGTCGATCACATTCTTTGCATGTTTAAATGGATATCCAAAGAAACTACCTTCCTTATCAACTACATTTAGCTCACATGAAGGACTATCGTCTCCTAACCAGTCTCTACCATTGTCAGAGAAATACATTTTCTTTGTTACAGGGTGCCAATCAAATCCTACGCTATTTCTAACTCCGTCAGCAACAGTTATTAGTTCTCCATCTTCATATTTATGGATTGCTGCAAACCTATTATCTTTTGTTTGTGGTTCTAAACAAATGTTACATGGCACACCAACGGGAATGTAAAGATTTCCATCTGGACCAAAGTCAATATATTTAAAACCATGCCAAGTTTCAGATGGTAAATCATTCATAAAGACTGTTTTTGTTGGCATTATCTCTGAGCCTGTATTTAACCAATCATCAATATTCTTGACAACCCAAATTGTGTCAATCTCAGCAAAATATAGATTTCCTTGATAAAAACTTACGCCTGTGGGATTCTGCAACCCATCAGCAATTAGTATCTTTTTTTCAGCATATCCATCAAGATCTGAGTCTTGAAGAGCATAAATTTTATCTCCTTTTTTTGATCCTGCTATTACATATCCTGCATCAGTCTCCGCAAGTTGTCTTGGAGATTCAAGCTCGTCTGCAAAGATGCTAATTTCAAAGCCCTCAGGAATAATCAATCTTTCAAGATTAGCGGAATTTAGTGATACTGAAAAGAAAATTATGAAAGCAGTTATGGTATCTTTTTTATTCATGTTTAACCTCTTTAAATCCTTCAACATTTGTTTTAAGAATCTCTCTAATTTGAATTACATCATTACTTAATGAAGCATTATATAAATCATCTAGAACTTTGGTCAAAACTTCTTTTGAAGGATATTTCTCAACCGAACGAAAAATTTTATTATTTTCAGTTTTCAGCTTATCTCCAGAAATTAATAATTCTTCATATAGCTTTTCACCAGGTCTAAGACCAATCTCTTGAATTTCAATACCTTCACCTTGACCATCATGACTTATATTTCGTCCTGACAAATAAATAAGTTTTTCAGCCAGATCAATAATTTTAACTTGATCTCCCATATCTAATATAAAAACGTCACCACCATTGGCATACTCACCTGCTTGAATTACAAGACTGGAAGCTTCTGAAATTGTCATGAAATATCTTGTTACATTTTTATGCGTTATTGTTACTGGGCCTCCCTGTGCTATCTGTTTTCTAAATAAAGGTATTACAGAACCAGATGAATTTATTACATTCCCAAATCTAACAATACAAAATTTTGTATTGTTTTCTTCAGCATCTATGGATTGAACAACCATTTCTGCGAGCCTTTTTGAGGCACCCATAATATTTGTTGGTCTTACAGCCTTGTCTGTTGAAATAACAACTACTTTTTTTACATTACAATCTGATGCGACTTCGCACAGCGCCTTAGTCCCAAAGATATTATTTTTCAGACCTTCTGAAATATTTTCATGATATTCAACTATTGGAACATGTTTATATGCTGCAGCATGATATATGTAATCAACTTTATGACTTGAAATAATTTCATGTAATCGTGATTTACTTTTTACGTCGCCTAAGACATATATAAGTTCAACAGGAGAATTTTTAGATATTTTAATTGATTCGATTTCTTCTTGAATTGAATATAGATTAATTTCAGACAATTCAAATAGTACAATTTTTTTTGGTTCTCCTTCTAAGGCTTGTCTTACTAATTCAGATCCAATAGAGCCACCCGCTCCGGTAATCATTAAAGTCAATCCAAAAAAAGATACTTCAGATCTTTTTACTCTGTGTCTGGGTAAAATATCGTCAATTGATAGATCTTGCATTTCAGCCATTTTTTTCTCGTCAGCTATCAATTCATGAAGAGCGGGCATGGTTCTTACCGCAACTTTATAGCTTTCCAGACTTGAAATAATTTTTCTTCTTTCCGAAAGACCAAGACTTGGTATTGCTAAGTAAACTTCCAAATCAGGATATTTTAATGTTAATTGTTTTAGATGCTTCTCCTTTCCATAAATCTTTATGCTATTTATCTCTGCTCCTTTTAATGATAAAGAATTATCATAAAAACCAATAATATTTATATCTGTATTATGCTTAATTGAATTATATAGCTCGTTACCTGCTGCTCCAGCACCATATATTAGAACAGGTCTGCCAATACTTTTTGATCGGTTAGGATTCAGTAGAATACGAGCAGTATCTCTTGAAATTTGTAAAAAAGCATAAAAAACGTAAGCCATTAATACTGACTTAAGTATAGTACTTAGTAAGTACTGATTCCTTATGATTTCATATTCAGTTGCATACACAATTCCCCAAGAAAAGCCAAACACTATTGATCCAATTATTGCTCTTGATATCAAATCCCTTGAGTCAGAAAATCTTATTGTTGATCTATAAAAACCTGAATAAAAAAAATATAGAAGTGTAATAAATGTTGGAATAAAAAAGTTAAGGTAATTTTGATTGATTATTTCTGCAAGACTCACCTCAAAGTTAGTCGCAATCATTATTGAAAATGGTGGTCCAAAAATAATCCAACATATTAAAGCTGTAATAGCATCAACACATGACAATATTAAAAGTTTATATCTTCTGGATAAACTTCTTAATAAAGAAAATTTTTTATACATTAGCTAATTTTACTTTAAAAAAAGATATGTATATATATTATTAATAATGATGTAAATTCTCTTAATTTCTATTACATAAAAGTTTAAAATAAAACTTATTCTGAAATAATATGTTTAATTTTTTTAAAAAAAATAACTACGATGAAAAAACTTCTAAAACAGCCAGTTTTGAAATTGAGCTTACTGGAGCTGTGCTTGCATATGAAATAGCAAGGTCCGATGGAAATATTAGTAATGACGAATTGTCGTTATTGATGCAAGAGATAAATTTAATAGCTGAAAAAGTTAATAAAGATAAAGACGAAATATTTAAGATAATAGAATCATATAGTAAAGATAATGTCTGCTTTCATGAATTCATAGAAGATATCAATAAAAACTATTCTAAAGATGAGAAGCTTTCATTGTTAGAATTTTTATGGAAGACAGCCTATGCGGATGGAAAACTTGATGTGGATGAGGAGAAATTAGTGAGAAGAGTTGCTGACTTAATAAAAATAAAGGATATCGAAGTATTAAAAATTAAAGATAGAGTTAAGGATTAATATTCAATAAAACTTGCGTTCTCAATTAGAAAATTTTCTGATTCAGATCTTTCACAGATACCAGGATAGTAATTTATATTGATGTCATATTCATCATTTCCAACAAATGTAAACATTTGTAACAAAATTACGCACTTTTCTAAATCATTTAACCTTTCATCTTTATAAAGTTCATCTGCTAACGATTTAAATGTCTTATATTCTGATTTAATACTTAGATTCTTTCTATTATCTAAAATAATAAATGAATAATCCAATACATTATTTTTCACTGTAGATTCCCACTCTATTGAATTAGTTGATTTACCTGGTTCGCCAGTTTTAGCGAAATTTGCCCAAAACCGCATCATATTTCTTGAAGTAAATAACTTTGACATACTAGCTGGATATATTAAGTCTGATAAAGGATATCCTCCAACAAGTTTTGCATTTCCTGCTAAAAGAGGTATTTCGGTAGCATGTGCTGCTCCAATAAGTTTTTTAAAATCTGCTACAACATATCTTCTATGGTCATCCCAATCGTACCTATAAGAATAAAGTTGATTGTTACCAGAGCTAAATAATCCTTTTAGTGGAATATCAACTCCTCTTATTTTCCAAGCAGAACTTCTATAGTAATTAAATGCTTCAAAAGCATCTTCATCTTTAAGTTTAACTTTAGGTATATTTAATACTGATCCAATTGGTGAATAATCTAACTCAACAAAATATTCTGCAGTTGCTAACCACAATTTAACCTCATCTTTATTAGAGCCGACTATTGTTGGAACTTTGTTAACATGATCTTTGCTATATAACGCTTTCTTAAGTCCCATTTTTGGAATAACAATGCCATCTGAAGTTAATAATGGTATTTCTTCATAGGGTTTTCTTTTTGCATAATTTTCAAAAAATTCTTCTGTTGATAAATTTAATAGAATAGTTCTTATTTCATCATCAGAGAATTCTTTTTTACTTTGATGATAATTATTAATTATTTTTTTAACAATTTCTGAGCTTGTATGCGAAGAGGTAGATGTGTTTTGATTTTGAATGTGTGCATCGGCAGGACTTATTGATGTTGTATATCCAGACATTGATACTGCTTTATGGAAAAGGCCTTTAGCTCTTTTAGATACTAATAAAGATAATACATTATGGCCACCAGCAGATTCACCAAAAATCGTTACGTTTTCAGGGTCCCCACCAAAAAGACTTATATTTTCTTGAACCCAATTAAGAGCTGCGATTATGTCTAATGTCCCAAAGTTTGACGTTTTATCAATATCTTTTTGGAATTTCTGAATTGATGGATGATAAAACCATCCAAAAGGCCCTAATCTGTAATTAATTCTTACAATAATTACGTTATGCTTTCTTATGATTTTATTAAAATCATATAAGTCCTTTAATCCTGATGTATTGCCCCCACCATGTATCCAGAACATAACTGGCAATGGTTCAGATGAATTTTTTAATGGTGCTGATACATCTAAATATAAACAATCTTCAGTTCCAACGTATAAACCATCTCCACCAGGACCTCCAAGATTTGACGGTCTTTGAACACAAAAATTATTTTCCTTTGGTAGAATTAAACTTTTAGAATTTTCAATCTTTCTTGGAGCTTTCCACCTTAAATCACCAATGGGTGGTTTTGCATATGGTATGTCATCCCAATTTAAAACTCTATTTTTTTTGAAGCCATCAACAATTCCTGATGAGGTTTCTATTTCATAATCACTAAAAGTCGTTAAAGATAAAGAAAATGAAATTAAAATTATAAAAAGTTTAGATGAATTCAATGTTAATTTTTGCAATAAATATTAGATAATAGTATATATTATTTTTCCGGGATGTAGCGCAGCCTGGTAGCGCACTACACTGGGGGTGTAGTGGTCGCCGGTTCAAATCCGGCCATCCCGACCATATAATTAATTTAAGTTTTCTTTAACTCTAGAAGATGCTTTAAAAGTTAACTTTTCTCTTTTAGGTATTAAAAATTCTTTTTTTGTTTTTGGATTACGCCCAATCCTTTGTGGAGATCGATGAATATAAAAAGTCCCAAAATTTGAAATTTTTATTTTCCTTGATTTATTAGACTTAAGTATATTTATAAAGCTTTCTAAAATATTCTTACTAATAGACTTATATAAAAAAGTCTCGGAAGAGATATTGTCGATAATATCTTTTTTTCCGAGACTCAATTCTACTAAACTAGGTTTTTAAGTACCTGTTCCAGTTCCTGTACTTGTACCTGTTCCAGTTCCAGTGCCTGTTCCAGTTCCTGTACCTGTTCCAGTTCCAGTTCCAGTTCCAGTTCCTGTTCCTGTTCCTGTATCAGTTCCACGAGTTGAAGCTTCAGTTCCAGTACCTGTACCAGTATCTGGATTATCGTCAACTCCACCAACGTCTCTAACCTGAACTGTAATATCCTGAGTGCTGGCGTTAGAGCTGGCATCAGTAGCTGTTACAGTTGCGGTGAAGTCATAAGTGCTTCCATCGTATCCAGGTTCTCCATCTCTCAAATTACCTTCGTAATCATAACTGTCAGCAAGTCCTGGTCTATCTTCATAATCTATTGGTGTTATAAATGACAAGACGCCAGCTGCAGTAATAGTCATTACATTAGTATTTGATATTGTATAAGTCACAGTATCCATATCAGTTGTAGTAACTGTTCCGATAGTTGTTTCATTTTCGTCAACAATAAATGTTGAAGATGATGTAAATACAGGAGCTGTTGTATCTGTAACATTTACAGTTCTGGTTGCAGTACCTGCATTTCCTGATGGATCAGTAGCTGTATATGTCAATGTATATTCACCAACAGTGGTAATATCAACAGTTCCTGTTGTTACTACTTCAACTGTTCCAGATGCATCAGACGCAGTTGCTCCAGCATCCGTGTATTCTGCTCCTAATTCTGTTGTTACTGGATTATCGCCATTTACTGTAACAACTGGAGCTACTGTATCAGTAACGTTAACAGTTCTTGTTGCAGTTGCAGTATTACCATCTTTGTCTGTAGCTGTATATGTAACTGCATATGAACCTACAGCAGATGTATCGACTGTGCTTGTTGAAGTAACAGGAGTATCTCCGTGGAATTCATCAAAAGCAGTAGCACCAGCATCAGTATATGCAGTACCCAACTCAACAGTTGCAGGGTTATCTCCAAGTATGGTGATTACTGGAGGAACATTATCATTATAGCCGTCGTCGGTTAGAGCAGATATAGCGCCTAAACCAGCTATGGCAACTAATGCTTTTTGGATTGTTGAAAGTTCAGCTGCAATTTCAGCAAGCCTTTGTCGGACAGCTGTGCTTGATGCAGCGCCGCCAGAGCTTCCAGCTGTTTCTTCAGTAGACTGAAACCCACGCTCAAGTGATTTTTGCTCCGCTTTTAAATCATTAATTCTTGCATTGAGTTGTTCAAAACTCATTTCATTAACTCTTGTTTTAATTTCATTGAATTTTTGATCTGAGATACCAAACTCATTAGCTAAGATAGGCATTGAAACCAATAAACAAAACGCTATGGCAAGTGTGAATATGTTTAAACTCTTAAGATTTTTCATAATCATAGTTCCTCTAATTAAACCCCTTTATATGTTATAACAAAGTCTACAATACGTAGAGCATAGCATTGTATATTATTTTTTGTCTACATGCTATTTTATTTAAAAGGTTAATATTTCTTAAATATATAGTTATTTTATAAACATAAATGGAATAAATCCAGATATAAAATGTTTTTATAGTAAATTTTTGTTAGTCAATTGGTCTAAATCTGACCAATAAATCGTGCAGCGTGTTTCTTCTTATTAATCTAGCTCCTGGATCTTTTGTTAATGGTCTCCATGTATAATCAATAAAATTACCATATATTGGTATTTTAAAAAATAACCCCTTATCAAAACTGCCCTCGCCAAAGTCTTCAGCTGAGACATCGGTAAGCGTTGCAAATACTCCAAAACGAACACCATTAACAAAACTTCTTGAAAGTTCTATTGTAGAGCCTTTATCTCCAGCCAAATATTCACCAGCAGAAATTTTCATATCAAAAGGTATTGTTCCATAATTCCTATAATATAAATTAGCAGTCGCGGTAACATTCTCATAATCAAGATGGCCGAAACCCCATTCATAATCTCTTTTCTTTACTTTGAATAACTCAATTCCAAAAGAATAATTACTACTAGGAACAAAATATAGATACTCTGCTCCATATCCTGAAAACATATCTTCTAAAATTCCTCCAGTAAACATTAAATGATGGTTGGTTTTTGGTGTTAAGTGGTAATCAAACTGTGCTCGTCCAATTAAAATACCCTCATCCATTTTTTTTAGGTATTGCTTAATATCTGATCTAACTTGTGCAGGAAATGTATCTACAGGCGGAAAGATTAAATCACTAAAGTTATTCCATAAAGAATATTTTAAGTTTGAATTAAAAAAGAAATTTTCTCTAATAACATATTCTGAATTATTTTCCAAAAGCAAAGCACCTTTAAAAAATTCTTCTCTTGAAGCGATGAAAGGTCGAAAGTTTAACTTTGTTGATGAAGAAAATCCTCTTACTGATTCTCTTTCATATATAGTTTCTGCTCTTTTTACAAAAGACTCATCTATTTCTGAGATCGCTGTTAAATCTGCAATTTTAATATTTTTCTTAATGTCTTTCTTAATACCTGCATCTCTAGTTGCGGTTGCAATTATATCCTCAACTACATTAAGGTTAGGATGAATGAATTGAGTAAGCTCTAGTCCCAATGATCTACTAGTCTCAGAAATCTTTTTAACACCGATTCCGTTCTCTTCAAGATTTTTTATCAACTTAGTGTAATTATTGTCATTAGTGTCGATTTCAGCTTGTTTATATGCATATTTCTTAACTGATCTTTTTGGATTATTTTTGTAAACAAATCTAAGTGACGAAACTCCTCCTCTTTCATGCGCAAGACTAAGGGTAAAATTGCTATTGAAAGAATAGTCTATGCCAAACGAATAATCACTTTCTCTTGGCCTATGCCACGATACGTCTTTTACTGAAATAGTATCTTTCTCAAACTTGAATAGCGTTTTGCTATTTATTGCATAAGAGAATCCATAAAATAATGCTGCTTTTTGACCAGAAAAATAAGTACCTGGGTTGAAGGCACCTCCCTGAGACGTATAACCTCCTGGTCTTTCTTTAAACCCCTCTCTAATGTAGCCAAGAGGATTGTCAATTTGTTTACTAGAGCCGCCCAACTTACCAAAACCCATACCTAAATGCATGTCAAGATTATTGATACCATAACTAGAGACTATGTATTCACCAGAATACCTACCAGTACCTGCAAAATCCATTAAACCTACTGCAATAGCTGGAAATAGACCTTCCTTCTTAAGCCTTACTTTTACATTAAAGCCTTTATCTTTATAACCCTCACATATTGGTGAAATCCCAGGATATGCCCTACATATTCTCTGTTCAGGTAAATTCATGTAAAAAAATGAAGCTTCCAACCAATCATAAGGATTCGATGCAAGTGTCATTTTTTGCACAGTATCACTATTAAAAATAGTAATGCCATGAGAGCCTTCCTCATAAAATCTTGCTGAAGGCATATTAATTAGACCAACTGTTCCATGATTATTGTAGGTATTATTATCAAAGCTATCTGCAGTAGCTTGAATGTTTAAAAATAATACTAGTACTATAAAAAAATTTTTGTTATTAAATTTTTTTTTTTTATTAGCATGTTTCACTAAACTCAGTTACGATCAATTGAATTTAATGATGCTAGTGCGAGGCCTAGATTTCCAAGGATAGTAACATATGCCTGAGCAGCTAATGCTCTTGACGCAGTATTATCAAGTTTTCTAGGAACAAATATTATAGAACCTGGATAGATTTGTATTGCAGATTTTGGATTGCTTTCAAAAATATTTCTTTTCATTGCATACCTATCTGTTTCACCGTTTGGATGAAGGATATATATTGATTCGCTATCAGCAAATTTTTTATAGCCGCCAGACTTATTTATGAAGTACTCGATATCTCTATTCTCTTCAAACATTACAGAACCCTCAGAAGATACTTCACCATAAACATAAATGTTGTTAACTATTTCAGGAATTATTAAATTATCGCCCTCTTGAATTGATACCTTACTAGAGGAATCTTCATTCAGTAGATCAACAACTATTCTTCCATTTGGCTCTAGATCATTTATTTCTTGAGTCAATCCAATTATAGGTTGCAAATCGATGGTACCACCAACATTCTGTTGACTAAGTTCTATAATATTATCTAAAAACTCTTGATATAAAAGCTCTTGTGCTTTTTCACTAATTTTTTTCGCTTCTTTATTTTCAAAAAATGCTGCAAAAGGATATGCATTATTAGTAAATCCGCCAGCTTTTTCTATTAGATCATTAATATTTTCTCCTGATGCCATTGTATATGAACCAGGTTTAAGAACAGCACCTGAAATAAATGCTTTTCTATATGGGTATTCTCTTATATAGACCGAGTCTCCATCAATTGATTGTATTGAATCAAATTGTATACTGTTAGTGATAGGTATTGATTTTTGAGAGCCGTCTAAAATACGATCTAAAAATATATTTTGAATGTCTGCTGTTTGTTTAAACCCATTTGCAAAATTAATTATTGTTCCAAGATTTTCATCTAATTTGAGTTCATATTTCGCAGGTCTTTTTACTGCGCCGTCGATAGATACTATATTTTTTCTGGATTCTATGAATACAACATCGCCTGATCTTAAGCGCTCTTTAACGTTATAATTTCCATTTATTAGAAGATCATACACATCCAATACTTCAATTATTTCATTATCTCTAATCAGGTTTATTTCTCTGTATGAGCCAAATTTATTGACGCCTCCTGCAATATTAACAGCTTGCAAAATATTTGAGTTGCCTGGCATTGTATATATGCCTGGATTTTCTGCATTACCGGTAATTAGTACATTTACATCTCTAACCTGAGACAAACTAATGAAAGCTTCCGTTCCAATAAATGATGCATTAACTCTAGATTTGATTAATTGAGATGCTTCGCTAATTGTTAAGCCCACTAAAACCAATTTTCCAATATCAGGAATATTAATTGAGCCATTTCCATTAATTGGAAAATCCTCTATAAAATCTCTCTGACCAGTTAATTGGATATTCAATACATCTCCCACATCCAGAATGTATGATGAGCCTGGATTAGGTTCGTTGATTGGCATGAATGATGTTTGAAATGTACTAAAGAAATCTGACCCAAATAACTTAAGCTCAGGATCTATCTTTAAAACTTCATCACTTTCTAGTCTTTTTCTAAGCTCGAACAAGTCTTGTTCTAGTCTCATTTTGAGATCCACTAATTCTTCAGCTTGTTTTAATTTACTTGAATACTGAGAGGGTCTGTAATTTTGTTCTGCTAATTCGCTCTGTTTGTCTGCTCTTTTAACAATGTCTTCTCTTACATCTTCTGGCAGACTATCTAAAAAAGATTCATCAAGCTCTTGAGCTTGAATCAAAATAAATTGTGATAATAACCCTATTAGTAATATTCTTTTCATTTTTGCAATTTTACATTAAATTTATTATCAATAGTATCTTATGAAATTCCTGGTATGCTCACTGAGTCATGCTCTAATGAACCATGTATGATATTTTTCATCACCTTGTCAACATCTTTATCTGTAATAGTGGATTTCTTTGATTGAAAAATGAATCTAAAGCCTATCTTAATTTCATTTAATTTATCATTTTTGTAATAGTCAAAGACAAATACCTCTTTCAATAAGTTATGTTCGTAATTTAATATAAATTTTTCTAATAATTTGCATTGAGAATAATCTTTTATCGAAAATGAAAGATCTCTAAATGAGCTTGGGTACTCTGATATTGGTTCATATTCTTTTCCTGAGATATCATCTAATACCAAATCATCAAAAGAATTTTCAGGCTCTAATGATGAATCGATTTCAAATTCACAGAAAATAATTTTATTTTTTGATTTTGAGTTGAGCGTATCTCTTGAAATTTCTTCTATTGAAAATTTTTCTGGTTTAAATTTAGTTAAAACTTCCTCTATATAATTTTTTGTAATTTTTTTAGAAAAATGCATGAAATTTTTATCAACTCTACCACTGGCAATTACTCCAATTGTCCTCTTGCCATTACTTCCATGGCTTGTATTGGTATACACATCAGATATTTCAAATAATTTTACACTGTCCTTTTGTCTTCTCTCGTTAAATAGTAAATTAGTAATTAAAGAATCTTTTAATACAGTTCTAAGATATTTTCTATTAGAGTCCAATGGATTATCTACTCTTATAGATTCTGGAAAATTCTCAATTACAAAAGGATTGTTTATTACCTCATAAAAGCCATTATCGATTAATATTTTTTTGATCTTTTTTTCCTTAAAATCAATTTTAGTATTATTTGCTATAGAAATATTTAACGATTCTGATTTGATATTATCATACCCAATAGCTCTAGCGACTTCCTCTGCAAGATCATTTATTGTGCCTATATCATTTCTGTATGTTGGAATTTTTATTTTGCCATTCGAGAATTCAAAACCTAACTTATTTAAATAAGTTAAACATTCATCTTCATTAATTTTAGTTCCTAAAATTTTATTAATTTTCGAAATTTCTATTGGTATAGGCTTATGAATATTTTGTGTACAGGATTCTGTAAATAACTCAATTTTTTTTATTTGAGTATGACTATCAACTATATTTATAAATCTTCTTAGTACGTAATCATGACAATAAGGATCTGTATTTCTCTCAAATTTGTAAGCAGCATCAGAACTGATATCATATTTAAGTGATTTTCCGATGATGGCTTCTGGATTAAAATATGCACACTCAACGATTACAGATTTTGTACTTTTATCACATTCTGTATTTTTACCGCCTACAACACCAGCAAGATTAATGACATTATTGTCTTTGTCAAAAAATACTAAATCTCCTTTTGAGATATTAATTTTCTTATCTAAAAGAGTCTCAAATTCAGTCTCTTTACCTAAAGCATCTAACATCATAGGTTCGTTCACTTTTGAAGAATCGTAGCAATGTGTAGGTTGGCCTGTTTCATAAGATAAAAAATTAGATACATCTGTAAAAAAATTTATTTTTTTTATATTTAGAACAGAAAAATAATCATCCAAAAAGTCTTCGTACATATTTGGAACTTCATCTATTTCAATCTTTAAAAAGGATATATTGCTGCAACATTCTTTAGCTTTGTTTTCAAATGCAAAATTAAAAGTTGGTATTTCTTTTTGATAGACATTATATTTTTTTTGTATCTCGTAAAATAATCTTAAGTCTCTTAGCAGTCCATCTAATGAAAGACAGTCCCCTCTGTTTGGGGTTATTTCAATATCAAAAATTCCGTCAAAAATTTCATGTTCATGCCCAAGTTGAAATAATTTTTCAGATAATTCTTTAATATCGGGTCTGGGATTAAGACAATCGGCAATATGTTTATATGATATTTTCATTTAAATTGACTTAAAAAGTCTAAATTAGATTTATAAAAATCTCTTATATCTTTAACGCCAAATTTCAACATTGCAATTCTTTCTATGCCCAGACCAAAAGCAAAACCTGAATATTTTTCAGAGTTAATACCGCAATTTTTTAGGACAACTGGATTGACGATCCCACATCCTAGAATTTCAAGCCATTTTCCATTTTCTGACAAAATATCTACTTCCGCTGATGGTTCGGTAAATGGAAAATATGACGGTCTAAATCTCAATTTTACATCATCTCCGAAAAGCGCTTTAACGATTTTATAAATAAGGTCTTTCAAGTTGGCAAAACTAACTTCTTCATCAACAAATATTCCTTCAATTTGATGGAACATGGGGAGGTGTGTTGCATCATCATCTTTGCGATAAACTTTACCACCCGATATAAATGCTAGAGGAGGTTTTTTTTCAAGCATTCCCCTTATTTGAACTGGGGACGTATGTGTTCTTAAGACATTAGACTTATTATTAACATAAAATGTATCATGCATCTGTCTTGCAGGATGAGATTTTTTTATGTTTAACATATCAAAATTAAATTCTTCTGTTTCTATTTCAGGCCCATCAACTATTTCAAAACCGAAGGATAATAGAAGATTCATTAGTGAATCTTTCATTTGATTTATGGGGTGGTAAGAGCCTATATCCTTGATTAACTCTGGGGAACTCACATCTTTTGAATCTGGCATAAGACCAGTAATCAGCTTATAGCGGTTTCTACAACCTTTTTAAAAGTTGGATTATCAGAAATAGCCATGTCAGAAAGAATCTTTCTATTAAGTTTAATATTTTTTTGAGACAGTGAATTTATCAACTTAGAATATGGCACGCCTAATTCTTTAGAGCCTGCATTGATTCTTGCAATCCAAAGAGATCTAAAATTTCTTTTTCTATTTTTTCTATCTCTAAATGCATATTGAAGTGACTTTATATTAGATTGTTTTGCAGTCTTATAGAGCCTACTTCTTGCTCCATAATGACCTTTGGTAGCGCTTAAGACCTTCTTGTGTTTTGACTTTGCTGTAACTGATTTTGTAACTCTTGGCATACTATTTACCTTCTAATCAATTTTGAAGCCATTTTTAAAACCGTGCCTTTCATTTTGGTCAAGCCTCTATTATGTCTTTTCCTTTTAGTAGATTGTTTAGTGAGAATATGATTTCTATTAGCACTTCTACTTTTAATGGAGGACCCTGTCTTTTTAAAACGTTTAGCAGCTCCAGAATGTGTTTTTAATTTATAGCCCATTTTAACTTTTTTATTTTTTCTTTTTTAGAGGAGAAAGTATCATTAAAAGTTGCCTTCCTTCCAAAGAAGGTTCTTGATCCACTTGCGCAATATCCTCAAGTTCTATTCTTAACTTATTCAATAAGTTGAGTCCCATATCGCTATTAAGTATCTCTCTACCTCTAAAACGGACGCTTATTTTAGTCTTATCTCCATCAAGAATAAAGCTTTTAATCTTTTTTAATTTAATATTATAG
>MDTA01015354.1_pt1 | contig 14312 bp, 9 predicted proteins | sample 811151 | NCBI WGS metagenome assembly MDTA01 (sample SAMN05326648, study PRJNA326480) | marine metagenome | isolation source: seawater | place: Indian Ocean: South | collected 2010 | reverse complement strand
TTCCAAAGAAGGTCCTTGAGTATGTATTCGCAGGACTACCAGTTGTAAGCAGTGATTGCCTGACGATCTCGGAATTTGTTAGGGACTGGAAAATCGGCGAAGTTTTTGAGTCTGGGAAAACTGAGGAAATTATACAGGCTTTGAGTAAGGTGATTTCCTCCCCAAAAAAATATAGTAACAATATTTCAGAAGAGCTTTTGCATCTACATTCTTGGGAACATAACGAACATAAAATCGCCGAGTCTTATTTTCAGTTGATAGAAAAAATTTCCAGTAACTCTGGGAAGGAGAGAATTCTCGGAGAAATAACAAGCGTAGAAAACGGCTTGTTAAATGGTTGGATAACGGGTCTTGGAATGGGATATTCGAAATGCTACTTAGAAATTTTATGTGAAGGCAAAGTGGTATCTTCCGTAAATTTAGACCCAAAGAAAGGCCTTGCTAGAAAGCATCAAACTTCTGATAGATTAAATTGGAAATCGATACTCCCTGATAGCCATTATGACGGCAAGAAAAGAGAATATAATGCAATAATTAGACCCTGGGACATAGAATGTGAGTCTATAACCTCGAGATTCTCTATGGGAGTAAAGAAGCCGATAACTGGAGAATTTTTTGGGGGGCAAGAACAGACTTTACGAGGTAAAGTTTCTGTGTTCAATGAAATGATCGATTCGGTTGAAGTTGATGTATTTTACAATCAAAACTACATATGCTCCCATATGGTTAGGTCACCATCTTTGGGCACAAAAACTTGGTCTAGGGAATTTATTGTACCCCTGCCGAGAGTTTTTCATGATAATAAATTAAGAAGATTTAGAATGAGATTTTCTGAGGGAGGGGGAGAGTTAGAGGGAAGTCCCAAGTTAGTAAAATTCCCTCGAAGAAGAGTTCAATACGCTAATTCAATTAATGATGTACAGATAGAAAACCTGATTCCAGGAGGAGGCGAATGGGGCGTCCCTAGAGGGGTGGAAAATCAAGGAAAATTCGGACTCAGACTAGAAAAATACTGTTTTTCAGTGGGTGAAAGAATTAGTCTAGAATGTTCAGAAATGAGAGATAATTTGCTAGATGTATCATTATTCAGGATTGGTCATTACGATGGTAAAAAGTGTAGGCCAGTCAGATCTTGGAAAAATGTAGATTGTGGGTCTGGAATTCTCGTAGAATTCAAACTTGGATCAGAGTGTCTACCTGGGACATACCACCTTGTAGCTAAAGATAAAGAAGGAAAAAGACAATTTGTTCCTTTCTGTTTATTTTCTACAGACTCAAACTCTAGGATTTTAGTAATTCATCCCAATATCACTAATCATTTATTTTATTCTTGGAAAGGCTTAGATTTCGAAAATATTTCCTACCTCGACGGTTTTGAAAACATCGAGGATTCCCTGACCAAAATCCCAATAACCAATAGGATTAGAGAAAGTAGGTCCGGTAACTATCCTTTTTGGGTTTTGAATACTACTCATTGGCTGGAAAGAATGGGTTTGAATTATACTTCAATTTCAGACGATGAGTTGCACCACAATCCCTCGATAGCAATAGATAAAGATGTAATCGTATTTCTGGGTAATAGCAGATTCTGGACTGAGGAAATACATGGGATAGTAGGACATCAACTTTCTATTGGCGGGAAAATCGCAATTCTTGGATCTGGTATGGGCGAGCAAATCGTGGATTTGGACAAAGAAAAAATGGCATCTCTGAACTTCAGCAGAAACGAATATCGATCCGGAGTTCCACTGTCTGAGAATTGGATAGAATCTAAATCTCCGGTGATTTTTGAAGGTTTTTTCAAAGAACCAATAGAAGCAGTAGTAAGAACTGAAGAAGAGGAGTTCGCGGCATCATCCATTATCAAAGGCAGTTGGGATGCGGTCAAAGTCCCAAAAAATGCTGAAAAATCAACGCTCATTAGATTTGAAGTTGATCATGATTCTGCAGGAAAATTCTCGTTGGAGACGTGTAAAATTATTTTTGAAAGTAAAGGGCAAATCCTTCACGGCGGATTTGAGTCGTGGTCAAAATCCCTGGACCTTGATTGGATTTCAAACATTCTATATTCGTTTTTGACTGGAAAAAATAATCCTGTAGATGATTTAAGAAATCGAATAGATGAAGCGGCTACAAAAATTGCTATTGATAATTGGGGCGCCATACCTGGAGTAGAAGCTAGAAAAAATAGAAAACCCGTGAAGAGGGTTTGTATCCTCACTGCTTTATGGAAGAGGCACGAACTCTCTAAATTGGTACTTTCTCATTATCTTAGGATGGCAGAGAGGATGAGCGGGACCTTTGAGATTGTGGTCGTAGCGGTTGGCTCCGATGAAGAATCTAAAAAAATAGCAAATGAGTTGGGCGTGGAATATGTTCATCATCCAAATGATCCATTGAGTGAAAAGTGGGGGAAAGGTCTGGAGGAGTGTAGGAATTACAAACCCGACGTCGTGATGACTGTTGGATCGGATGATTTGATATCTGACTCAACCCTTGAATCTCTCTGTCAAAGAGTATCCGAAGGGAGGATGGTTGTAGGAATAAAAGACATGTATATAATCGACAAAAAAGATAGAACATTGAACTACTGGAGAGGGTATTCTGGGAATAGGGAGAAGGAAACTATTGGAATGGCAAGATGTTATTCGAAAGAAATACTGGAAAAGATTGATTTTAATCTATGGAAGGGCCATCAAGTCAACAAGGGACTTGATAGGATTGCGACTTCAGTGGTTGGCCAATATGGAAATTTCCCAATTAATTCGGGGGGCGAAACCTCAGTCGAGATGAATGGGGCGGGCTATTTGTTGGGCCACGTGGGTTATTTGTTAGAGGAAATTAATGGATTCGCTGTGGATATAAAGACTGAAGAAAATATATCCAAGCTTAGTGACTATGGAGTAATGACTAGTTCATCAATAGAATCCAGCATTAATTTACTAAGGGAAAGTTTGGGCCATGAAACAGTAAATGAGTTGTTAGTGATTCTTGGGGATGAGTTTGTTGAGGGTTGAATTTTCAGAAAAATCTGGAGAGTTAAAATTTAAATTTCTATTATCTAAGGGAGATGGTGGTACTTCGAATAAATTTAGCATGGGTAGCAGAACGACGGCCTTCCAAGTACCAAATGATTTCCGAGGAATGGTTCATCCTGATCTCGTCGCTTTAACCTCGATACTTTGTTGCCATCCATTTGTCGGCTCTGAGTTGCATCTACCTTTGCCTGTTTCCAGAGAATTTTTGACTGAATCTCGTAAGGTAATTACAAGATATTCATTAATTGGTGAAATTGACGAAAGCATTTCTCGTAGAGTCCCACCAAGTACCTCCAGACCGGGGTTGGCCTTCAGCGGAGGGGTTGATTCTACGGCTGCATTATGTGTTATGCCCTCCACAACAGTACCTGTGTTTATGAAAAGACCAAAGAAAAGGGGATCTTTGTATGACTATTCTGCAGCATTGGAGTCTTGCAATCTTCTTTCGCAAATGGGATTTGATGTGCAAATCTTAGTTTCTGACTTAGAATATCTAAGAGAGCCCGTAGGATTCCCTACAGACCTCGCTCACGCAGGTCCCGCGATCTTACTTGCGGACTATCTGGGTCTTGACTCCCTATCTTTCGGTACTGTTCTGGAATCGGCATTCGGAATAGGCCATGAGTCATTTAGGAATTATCCAAAGATGAGTCATTGGAGATTCTTTGGAACCTTATTTTCTGCCGCAGGATTACCCATTTGCCTTCCCGTTTCAGGGATTAGTGAAGTTGGCACTAGCATGATAGTTGAAACTTCTCCAGTAGGTCATGTAGCACAATCATGCATCAGAGGGTCTTGGGGCTCTCCATGCTGGAATTGCTGGAAATGTTTTAGAAAGGGAATATTGGGTTCTTCTCAAGGGGTAAACGATATTGAAAAAATTAATCTCAAAGGAATGCTGGATTCTAATGAGGTTAAGAAAAAGTTGACGCAGATTCCAATCAGCCATGAGAATGTAATCTCTTATGCTCTGGAAAGATTGAGTCTTACTAACAATCAAGAAATGAAAGAGATATTTGAAATTGTGAGAAGCGATATTCCCCTTGATTTTCTTGAAAGGTGGTATTCTCCATCTATTTTGCTTGTACCTGATAAGTGGAGAAAAACAATCAGAAGCAAGATACTGAGAATATTGCCATCGATGTCCACCGATGAAGAGAGATTAGTAGAAGGATGGAGTTTAATGGAATCGGAAGATGACATATCAAACAGGCAAAGGAGAATCAATAGTATCGGGTTATTCAAAACTTAGATTTCTAAAAATTATCGAGAATCCAATCTGCAATTTGTGATGCACCGTTAGGGCGTTGTAAAATCTCAGCATTTTTCGACATTATCATTCTGACTTTTGGGTCAACTATCCTTTCGATAGCGGCCCTAATTACCCTCTGATTCCTATCCTTTATTACTATCATACACCCTGCTTTATGAGCAATCATTGTTCTCGCCAACTGGTCATCCCTGCCTGTTTCCAGATTGGGGTAGCAAATAGAAGGAAGGGACGAAGCAATTACCTCGTGAAAGGAATTATATCCCCCTGCCTGTATTGAAAAATCAAAGTCTTGAAAGAACATAGAATTCGGATAGTCACGAAGAATTCTGACTCTCCTATTATCGAAATTGATCCTTGAGCCGAGTATTGATTCACCGATTACAGTGTAAACTTCTGGATGCTCATCCAAAGCATCCAATGTGTTTTTCATATCTGACCGTATATTATTGATATTGCCTGCGCCCAATTGGACATAAGCAACGGTTGCTTCATCGGGTATTCCTAGCCTCTTCCTTAACCAACCCTTGGTCGTTCTTTGATCTTCTTCTACCAGAATAATGGGATTACATCTTACAATTGTTGATTTATGATTTATCTGATCCTCAGAATCGGCATCGATGCTATCTCCTGGCCGAACTATGGCATCAAAGTGATTGATACTGTCGGACGGAATGGGTTTCGCATTTTTCTTGAAGACCCCTCTCCTAACCCATATTTTGAGAAGATGATTGCGGTTCTTTATGGAATTAAGAACCCCCCTATACGGATAGGACCCGTCGAAAATAAATGCCTTCGGGCGATGTAGTGAGAAAACTAATGAAAGCATTTCTTCAGCGAAACTATTCCATACCGAGGGTTCTAAATTATCGTATCTGTACCTTCCTGGCATATGGTACGAAACTATTTTCTCGTCATTTAGTATATGCAAGGTAGGCATTGTTGTAAAAAAAACAATTTCCAAAGTAGGATCTTTTTTCCTGAGCTTTCTTGCGATAGCCAGAAGCCTTGTGAAATGCCCGAATCCCACTCCATTTGTAGGGAACATCACAATACAGTTTCTACTTCCTTCGGCTAAGTTGTTAGGATCAGAAACAACTTTGATGTCTTTGAAATTCTTTGACTTCCTTTCACGTACTAGGTTGAGCCACAAAATAGGAATTGATAACGGCAACAGGGCGATTTTCCATGGTCTCCTATATGCAGAAACCATGTGTTCTCCGATAATGTATGAGGGCGATTCCCTAATCCTTGTTGATTCCCTAATGTCTCGATCTGAAGTAATTTGATTTTTAGGAGGAAGGGTGTATGAGAAATTAGTTCCAGTTCTATTTTTTGCAATTTTTACAGAATCAGGATGCAGTGATGATATTATTTCGGGAATATCATTTATAGAACTCAATGATCTTATTATCTCGTGTCTGTTTGGCTCATCAAATGAAAGGAGAAGTTCGCGAATTTTGATGAGTGAATTCTCCCTTTCCGCAGGATCGTTAATTCCTAGTGAGATACGGAATGCGGATTCAACTTCTCTTCTGGATATTTCAGTGTGAAAAAAATTTTTTTTATGATCGGTGAGGATTATTCCTTTCTCTTCAGCGGAATGGTAAATCTTCGAAGCGAGTCTGAATTTTCCTGTTTTAATGGCACTCCTTGCCGCTATATCTAGGGCCTCATGATCACGAAAAAGGATATAGGAAATTCTAGCTTGTCTAAGGGCCTTTGAGAATTTTTCCTGGGAGAATGATTTTCTCATTCTTGCCATAATAATAGTCTTGAAGGAAGAATCTCTAGCCATGTGTTATACAAAGAAGGATTGCTTTCAATCTTTTTTGGGTTCTAGTCTTTAAACTAATCAAATTATGTAGTCATCACATCTGGCGGAATCGTGAACATTGTCTGGCTGACCGGCAGAAGATTATCGAGAGATCTTGCAAGTTCGACCGAAATGGGATTGTGCAGGGGACTGATAGGGAGGGGGAATGAAGTACATATGATCAGTCCAGACGAAAGAAGGATTGACGCAATACCAATGCATTCTACTATTAAACAAACTCGAATTAGGGGTTTACATACAATTTCTAATGGGTTAGCTATGAATAATCTTATTTCAAAGAATAAGGGCTTATTTGATTGGGCAGATGTTTTTCTGGTTGACTGGCGTCTTGTTTCATTCATTTGGAGAACGCTTGAAAAAAACCAAGCTGATTGGTGGATAATTGACAGGGGCCCTCCTGCTTACACAGGGTTGTTAGCTAAGATTCAAAGTCTTCAATGGTCAAAAGCCTGGAAAATAGCAGGTGTAAAGTCAAAAGGTGGGTTTGTAGTTTCTAAAAAACATGCTAAAAAAGTTAGAAAAATAGTTTTTAGTGATATGGACATAATTCCGATTCCTGCTGGAGCAAATACAATAGATGGCTTTACAGAAACAAAATCTCCGAAGGGAGAAATTAAATTTGTCTATTCAGGAGTACTTGAGAAAAGAAGGGACATAAGAGGTATATTCAGACTTCTTGATTATTTCGATCTGATAGAAAATGGCGCCTCGATTACCATCATTGGCGAGGGAAACGAGTCTGCATTTGTCAATCGTTTAGCGAAGGAAGATGAGAGGGTTTCATTTCTTGGAAAAACGAGCCATAGTAATGTGATTTCCGAGTTGATTTCATCACACGTTGGGATATTGCCGATGCCTTCTGAGGAAATCTGGCGTCTCGCTAGTCCACTCAAACTCGCTGAGTATTTGGCTGCAGGGATGTTAATTGTAGGGCCAAGACATGAGGGCAATACAATAGAAGGAGATTTCATTTGGGACCTGCTTTCAGAGGATGAAAATTGGCAACTCAGTGGAATTCAGTCATTATGTGAAATTCTGGAATCTGATGGTTGGGAAGACGCATCTATGGATGCTAAGTCGACTGCTTATGAGCGTCTCAATTGGGAAAAAATAAGCAAAACGCTTGAAGAGAGTCTGGCATCTTAATTCGCGTTTTCCCTATCAGGCAACCATATATTCAATTTCTTTCCAGAGATTGAAAATAGTTGGGATATAATAAGACAAGATGCTCCGTATATTACCTGCCTAACTGTCTTTGACGTGGTTGCGACAATCATTGAGACTAAGCTAGTCGCAAAAATATTGAGTTTTAGTTCCCCATTAGAATATATCCAATGTGTACTACTTGCTAAAATTATAATGCTGGATGAAATTAGCAACCATGGAAATATTAGATGAAAGAAAAATTGGCCCCTGAAAATCTTGGAATACTCTCTCTCGCCCATACATAAGTCACGATTTTTCCAAAAGACTCGACTTAGGCCTTGTGCTCTTCTGAGCTTCCTTGAAAATGGTTTTCCGTAGATTAAAGGCTCTGTAAATTCTATATCTGGATCCATAATCGCTCTATACCCATTCCTCCTGACATTTATTGCCATTTGAGAGTCATCAGCGTTTATAGAAGAGTCTAATTTAATTGCTCCGAGAGAACTCTTCCTAAACGCACAAAGGGATCCTTCGAAAATAGGCGTAGAGTCTATGCTAGACTCCCAGAATCTAATTTTATTGAAACGGCTCCTGTATTCTTTATCTTCAACAAAATCCAGCGAGACCGCACCGCAGACAGCCCCTATTGATGTGTCTTGGAACCACGACATTATTTTGATTAGGGAGTCACCAGATACGGAAGCGTCTGCATCCATCATAACAAAAATATCTGTTTCGATACCTGATAGAGCATGAATAATTGCTAATGTTTTTCCTGGTGTGGCCAAAACTTCTACATTCCAATCTATATCTGTTGCGTTCTTCTTGAGATAATCAGTTGCGATTGTTTCCGAATTATCATCGGTACCAGAAACTATCACAAGAATTTTTTTCAAATTATCTGGATAATCCAAACCTATAATTTCGCCCAGTTTACTCTCGATTCTTCTCGACTCATTTCTTATCGGAAGAAGCACTGTAACCGGATACAATTGATTAGTTTCTGGGCGAAACAAATTTTTGGAGTAGTAAAGGGAACGTAGGTATAGAATAGAGGGAGGAATTAATGAAAAAATGAATATCAATACTCCAGTGACCCACCAATGAATGATCCCCATGTTCAATGGGTAGCATGATGAACATAGATATGGTCCGTTCGGATGAGAATGTTCAGAGTAGTCCATTTAGGCCCCTCAAGAAGTCGAGGGGGGATGTCGACAGTGATCCGAAATTTACATCAAAACCCGCCAAATGGCTGGAGTTCTTCTACTATAAACACGCATGAAGATTCATTCATCGGAATGTTGGCAAAATGGTTTAGATCCGGGAGAATACTAGAACAGATGATCAGGGAGGGGGAGGTGGATATCGCACACATTCATGTTACTCACTCACTCAGTTGGATACGAAAAAGAAGTCTGATGAGGAAATGCGAAAAGATGGGGATTCCCACTGTTATCCACATTCACTCGGGAAAATTCGATAGATTCTGCACTGGTTGGTTCGGCTCTTCAGTAAAGAAAGAGCTTCTAGTGGAGAATAGAGCCACAATAGTCCTAGAAGAGAGATGGAAAAAATTGCTTAAGGAATGGTTACCAGATTCAACTTTTGTAGTTTATAATCCATCAAATGCTATAGGGGACAGGCGTAATCACGAACTACTTACTAAGGTCAAATTATTGCTACTTTCAAGAAAAAGTGAAATCAAGGGTCATGACTTCTCAATCGGAATCATTGAAGAGTTACACAGAATGGGAATTAATGCCTCATTGACCATGACAGGTACGACATCCGGTTCTAGTAAAGAGTTCCCTGATTTGGAAATAAATTGCCTTGGATGGGTCAGTGATGATGAGAAGAAGAAACTGATAGAGGAGTCCGATTTCCTAATCTCTCCTAGTGAATATGAAGGTTCTTCCATGTCAGTAATTGAGGCCATGGTCAGTGGCTTGCCATGTGTAGTTTCTGAGACGAGTAGAGAAACAGTCGGGGTGCCTGAATTGGTGGTTGGGAATGATAAAAAGGCATGGGCCGAGAAAATCATAGAGATTAGTAATTCGGAGAAATACAGTGACATTGTAGAAAGGATTAGGATTAATTCTAGAGTTTATTCAATAGAAAGATGCAGAGTGTCCCTGGGAGAGATATACGAATCACTAATTGTTTAGATAACTGTAACTGATTTTGCCAAGTTTCTAGGCCTGTCTACATTTCTTCCCTTCTCAACGGCAAGTCGATATGCAAGGAGTTGAAGAGGAATCGCATTTATGATTGGAGATGTCTCCCTGCCAGAGAACTGTGAAATTATAGTGACATCTGCGAAGTTAGTTATCGGCCCCTCAGTATCGGTAATCATAATCACTTTCGCCCCGCGAGATTTACACTCCCTGATGCTTGCTTCCATCAGGGGCAAGGTCTCATCGGAAGGTGCGACTGCAATTACTGGAGTACCTTCCTCTATCAAAGCGATTGGCCCATGCTTTAATTCCCCACCGGGATACGCTAGGCAGGGGAGGTAGGCAATCTCCATCATTTTCAGGGCTCCCTCCTTAACCAAAGGGGCTGATAGCCCCCTTCCTATGAATATCGCGGAAGGGGCATTCAAGAGGATAGAGGTAGCACTCTCCAATGATCCGTCGTCATCCCTCAATTGGGCTGAAACACGATTTGGGAGTTCTCTGAGCTGCTGAATAATCTCCCCCATTTTAGTCGTATTTTCCCGATCAGATATCGTCAGAGCGAATAGCAGTAATGCGGCAACCATATTTGTGAATGCCTTCGTAGAGGCTACTGAATATTCTGGCCCGGCATGAAGATATGCCCCATTACCTGTGAAGCGCGAAATTGTCGACCCTATCACATTACATATCGAGGCGATGTGTCCTCCCGCCATCTTTGCCTTCTGCAACGCATCAAGCGTATCCTTGGTCTCCCCCGACTGAGAAATTCCGATTGTGAGAGTTTTCGGTCCGCAAACGTGTTCCGCTGGGAACTCACTTGCTCGGAATGCTTCTACATTCATGTTTGAGTGTGATCGTAAGTATTCAATTCCTAGTTCGGCAGCAAAAAATGCAGTTCCACAGGCCACTAGATTTATTCTATCCAATTTCCTAATTTCTTCCGATTTTAGTGAGAATCCGTTCAGACCGGCGCTATTCCCCCCTGGTCCGATTCTACCGCCAAGAACATTTGAGAGCGAAACGGGTTGGTCATAAATCTCCTTGAGCATAAGATGAGGGAACATACCCTTATCCTCTGACTCCACAGTCCCTATTAGTTCCTCGAAACGGGGGACAACACCGCCACCAATGGAAGAAACTCCTTTTCTTGTGACTGAAAAAACATCGCCATCGTTCATGAATGCGACCTCTGAGCAACTTCCATACAGTGGTTGTATATCCGATGAAATTACCATGCTTTTACTCCCTCTCCCAATCACCAAAGGAGCCCCGTTTCTAGCGACTAGGATTGCGTCATGATCGGCAATTATGGCAGCTATAGCCCAAGATCCTTCTAATTGCTCTATGGTTCTATTGAATGCTGAGAGGAGGTTTTTCCGCGGTTTAGAGTGAATCTCATTGTGGAACAAATGTACGAAAAGTTCGGAATCCGTCTCTGATTCCACTGAATAGCCCATTTCTTCTACCTTAGAAAGAAGTGAGGATGCATTCTCAATTATTCCGTTATGAACGATCGTAATCATCCCATCATTGCTGCTGTGGGGGTGAGCATTTGAGTCAGTCACACCTCCATGAGTGGCCCACCTAGTGTGACCTATCGATATCTTCGCATTTTTGAACCTACCATTGGCCTTGGAAACCAGATCAGAAACGTAACCAGTGGTCCTCTCGGTCTCTATCTGGCCATTTTTTAGATCGAAGATTGCAGCCAGACCAGCAGAGTCATACCCCCTGTATTCGAGTTTTCTTAGCCCTTCTAGAACCGATATAGCTGCATCATCCGATATGCAACCGAAAATGCCGCACATTGATTTAGCGGGCGAACCGATTATATTTGAATGGATTCACGGAAATTCAGAAAACAGTTATGCATTTGTCTCTCTGCCAGGAATCATGCAGATGCTAGAAGTTTTCTTCCCTGGTCTTACGGAAATTTCTGATGAGAGATTGCCTCTTTGGCCAGATTCTTCTGCACCCTGGTCAATCCTATCTTATGACGAGTCCGGCCTTATAGCCCAAATGGAGGAGATTCTGTTTGAGGATGGGCCTGTTTTCATACATCCAACAGCAAGAATAGGAGATAATGTCAAGATTGAGGGACCATGCTATATAGGTCCTGAAGTTGAAATTAGACATTCGGCATATCTCAGGAAGGGAGCTTGGATTTGTTCTGGTGCATTGGTTGGCCATTCCTCCGAAGTAAAGAACTCAATTCTACTTCCTGGTTCAAAGGCCCCTCATTTCAATTATGTCGGAGATTCAATAGTTGGAATTGGTACCAATCTAGGTGCTGGGGTCAAACTTTCCAATGTCAGGAACGATAGAAGGGAAATTTTGGTCACGATGGAGGATGGGACTAGAATTAATACTGGATTGAGAAAGATGGGTGCAATAATTGGGGATGGATGTCAACTAGGATGTAACACAGTCACCAATCCGGGAGCGTTGCTACTGCCCCGGACGATGATTAGTCCGAATGTTACCGTTTCTGGTTGGAATAGTTAGGTCGATAGGATTCTAAAGAAAATGATTAATCCATCTCTCATCGATCTTAGTTTGCTAGTTCCTCCCTTCCTCTGGCTCCACTCGACAGGTATTTCCACGTGTTCCAATTTCAATCTACGTGCATTCCCTGCTAATTCTGCTTCGAGGTCAAAACCGTTCGAATTGATGGGGATTCGACCCATTATTTCCCCCTTGAAACCCCATATTCCCGTGCAAAGGTCAGAAATCTTCCTCCCATTCCTAATACTGGAGAAGAGCGATAGGGCCCGATTGCCAAAGTTGTGTAAAGCACTCATTCCCTCGGGTTTGCCTCTTTTACCCAGGAAGCGCGAACCTGAAACAATGTCCGGACCTTCACTCAGTCGTACAATTAGGTCTTTTACTGCTTTGAAAGAGTACGATCCATCTGCATCTAGAAATATTACAAAATCGGATTCATCATTGTTCCCGCTTTTGACGGCTTGCCTTATCGCGTTGCCCTTCCCATGCGTACCCTTTTGATCTATTATCCGATCAGATAGTTTCTCTGCTATTTCCCTAGAATTATCACTAGTCCTTTCATCGATAACAAAAATGAATTTTACCTCGTAATCATTCTCGATTTTCGATTGTTCAAAATTTTCAACGAGATATTCCAAGCCACTCTCTTCATCTTTAACTGGGATGATTATCGTGACTCTTTCCATAACTAACCGTCTGATGTTTTACTTTTGACTGTAACACTCAGTTAGAGTAGAATAGTACAATCCGCTTGCTTGAAGAATGATGGCTTAGAGCGGTCATCGTGAAGAAGGTTGAGGATGCAATTATTTTAGCTGGAGGATTAGGGACTAGAATGCTTCCAGCCAGCATGTATATGCCGAAAGAGACTATGCCTCTTGTAGACACGCCCTTGCTCAATCACTTGATTTGGGAAGCCGCGGAAGCTGGCGTATCTAGAATCCATCTGGTTGTTTCCCCTGCGAAATTTAACATCTTTGAGAGGTTCTTGATTGATGATGAGTTAATTGATGGCAACTTGAGGGCAGATCTTCCTCGTGAGGTTCTAAGACTAGGGATTGAAGGAGTAGAGATCGTGCCTCAAATTCAAAATTCCCCTGGAGGAGTTGCTGATGCCATTTCGGTCGCTTTGTCCGATATCGGAGGTCCATTTCTAGTCCTTCTTGGAGATATCATCATGCATGGAAAAAACATACCAAGTAGATTGCCTAGCCCTACCGAAGCGTCCACTGCATCAAAAGAATTGGTAAATCGGTTCCATGATGATGGTGTGCCTTGTGTAGGAGTTTGTCGGGTCGGGGATGATGACCTGAACAAATACGGAGTTGTAGAATTCGCAGGGGATTCAGTTGTTAATATAGTTGAGAAGCCAACTGTTGAGGAGGCCCCCAGCAGGTATGTATTGTGTGGAAGATATCTGCTTCCAGAAAATACTGGCGAAATATTGGAATTTTTTCCAAAATCGGAGTTTGGGGAGTTACAATCCATTTACCTTCTAAACTACTTGATAGGAGAAAATCTTCTGAACGCTGTAAAGCTAGACGATTGGAAAATGTATGATAGCGGCGATCCTTTGACTTGGCTCAAATCCCAGATAGATTACGCGCTTACAAGGGTTGACATTTCCGAAAACTTGGAAAGTTGGATTTCTGAGAGAATATCTGACCATGACAACTAGGATGTTTGATGATGGTGAACGCTGGGGTGTTCAGGCCCCAAATAATTGAATTCTTATTAAGAAGTATAATATTTCCATTTTTGATATTGATAATAAGTTAGTTATCACACGGGAATTCATGAGGCTACTCAGGTACCGACATGATGGAGAAATCTCATTAGGTGTGAAGTCTGGAAATAGCGTTATTGAATTGTCAAATGAAAGGACTAGCATCCCGAGAAATATGCTGAAATTGATATCAGATTGGCCGAAATACGAAGGAGCAATTTTGCAGGAAATGAAGGATAAAACCGTCACCTTTCCATTATCTGAGGTGTCCCTCCTCTCGCCAATTGGTAACCCAGGCAAATTTCTCGCCATAGGGATGAACTATCAAAAGCACAGAGCAGAGTCTGTCGATGCTGGAATAACTCCTCCGAGGAATCAGATGTGGTTCTCGAAGCAGGTTAGTTCTATCAATTCTCCAAACGGTGACATAATAAAGCCCGATTCTACTATGATGCTTGACTACGAGGTTGAATTGGCATTTGTCATCGGCGAGAAGTGCTACAACGTAAAAGCAGAGGAAGCTTCTCAATACATATTCGGTTACATGGTCTGTAACGACGTTAGCATGAGGGACTGGCAGATGCACAATATGCCAGACAGAATTGAGTTG
>MDTA01207946.1_pt1 | contig 14313 bp, 13 predicted proteins | sample 811151 | NCBI WGS metagenome assembly MDTA01 (sample SAMN05326648, study PRJNA326480) | marine metagenome | isolation source: seawater | place: Indian Ocean: South | collected 2010 | reverse complement strand
CACTCCAGGTGATGCAGAGATAGGGGTATTTCTTGTCATCCTTCAGCAGCACATTGAAATGCGGCTGCTGGTTCTTGATGAGATTCGACTCAAGGGCGAGGGCCTCCGCCTCGCTGTCGGTGACGATGAACTCGATCTCACAGATCTGACGCACCATCAAGCGGATGCGTGGGCTCAGATCATGCCGGTTGCGGAAATAACTGCGCACCCTGCTGCGCAGACTCTTGGATTTGCCGACGTACAGAAGCCGATCTTCAGCGTCACGCATCAGATAGCAGCCAGGTTCCGTCGGGATGTCCTTCAGCCGACGCTCCAGGCGATCCGGTTGCTCGAGCAAGGTGGGCATGCCGAGAATCTAGTGATGCCGTTGTGCATAAGATCCGGCCAGCAACCCCGAGGGTGTCGCGATGAAAGCGCTCTATCCAGGAAGCTTCGATCCACTGACCCTCGGACATCTTGATCTGATCGAGCGTGGGTCATCCCTGGTGGAGGAACTCGTTGTGGCGGTGCTTCAGAACCCAGGAAAGTCGCCTGCCTTCTCCCTGGAGGAACGGCTTCATCAGATCCGTCTCTCCACGTCGCATCTCAGCAATGTGAAGGTCATCAGTTTTGATGGCCTCACCGTGGAGTGCGCCAGGTTGCATGGAACGCGACTGATTCTGCGGGGGCTGCGAGCGATGAGCGATTTCGAATACGAACTTCAGATTGCTCACACCAACCGTTCACTGGATCCGGATTTTGAAACGGTTTTTCTCAGCACCTCAGCTCACTACAGCTTTCTCAGCAGTTCAGTGGTGAAGGAAGTAGCCCGTTTCGGCGGATCCGTTGACCACATGGTCCCGCCGGTGGTGGCGAAGGACCTCATGAGGTTCTTTAATTCGGCTTTCATCCCCCCTCAGTGATGAGCGAGATCCGGTTCTCCGTACTCGACCAGCTCGACCAGCTCGAGGAAATCTTGCTCGAGGGAAGTCGCATCCCCTTCAGTGGTGGGAGGCTCGTGAATGAGCAGGATGCCGTCGAGTTGCTGGACGCCGTCCGCGAGGCGATGCCCGCTCAGGTCGAACAAGCCGATCAGCTGCTCCAGAAGCGGGATGAATTCATCTCCACAGCCCGAACGCAGGCCGATGAGATTGTCAGCAATGCCAAGCATCAACGCGAACAGCTGCTGGCACAAGCATCCATCCGTCAGGAGGCGGAACGTCAGGTCAACGAAATGCGTGAACAGGTGCGTCAGCAGTGCGAGCAGATGCTGCAAGGAGTCCGTCAGCAGTCCGCTCAGATGGAGCAGGACATGCAGTCAAAGCACGCGCAGCTTGAACAGCAGTTCGCATCCCGTCGGCAGCAGCTGGAGCAGGAGTCCTTGCAGCGCCGTCAACAGCTGGATCAGGAAGCGAACGAACTCAAGCGGCAACTGACCGAGCAGCACGAACGCAATCGCCAGCAGTCACTCCAGGAAGTTGAGCAAATTCGTGTAGAGGGTCTGCGGCTTCAGAAGGAAGCTCAGGCCGAAGCGGAGAGACTTCATCAGGATGCTCTGCAGTTCCGGCAGCAGACGCAGCAGCAATGTGAAACGTTGATTCAGCGCAGTCGGCAGGAAGCCGCCAATGTTCAGGACGGTGCCAACCGTTATGCCGAACAGACCTTGGGTGAACTCGAGCAGAGACTCAAAGAGATGGCTCAAGTTGTGCTGGCCGGTCGCCAGGAACTCGTGAAAATTCAGATCTCACGTCCAGAGCCATCCGAACACGAGGCAAAAGACGGCAAGACCGTTCCGATCAGCCGAGCTCGTCGCGCCGCCTCACGGGTGCGACAGATGAGGGGCATGGGCTGAACCGCTGCACTGAACGCAGGATCTGCCCCATCACCGTGTTGGGGTTGAACGATCCGTTCGCAATCATGCTCACGTATCTGGGACCATCGCCGGTCTGTAGATACCCGGAGATGCTGCGAACCCCCCTGATGGTTCCGGTTTTACCTCTGAAGCGTCCATCAAGGGCCGTTCCTCGATAAAGATTGCGAAGAGTGCCTCTGCGGCCTGCGATGGCCATGGATGCCTGGTAGTAGGAAGCGAAAGGATGCTGATCCATCCGCATCAGCAGTGCAGCGATTGTTCTGCTGGTGACTCGGTTGTTTCTGGACAGACCGCTGCCGTCTGCCACGCGCAAACCTCCGATCGGCAGACCCTGTTCGACCATCCAGCGTTCTGTTGCCCTTGACGCTGCTCTGACATCCCAGAGCCCGGAGGCCTGGCGCATCAGCACTTCCGCAGTGAAATTGTGACTTTCCGTGTTGGCAAGACTGAGCAGTGCGTGCATGGGAGCGGAGCTCTCCTCGTGCAACACAAGGGTCTCCTCCGAATCGACATCCAGCCTTTCCGCGCGCGGCTGACCCCGCTGGATCTTCACTGTTCCGCCACGACGCAGCGCTTCTTTTTCAAACAGTCGCTGCAGACGTGTATAGGGATCACTCACGGCACCGCCGACAGCATTGCTGGTGAGCGCAAGACGTGTGATCGGTGCTCCATAGGCATAGCCACGATCAGCAGGGTGCCAGTCACTGGGCCACCAGTTACTGCGGGGCTCTTCACGCACCATCAGCTTCACAGCGCCGACTGAATCGCCACGGGCACCACCCTGACGCAGGGCAGCGAGAACGAAACGCTGCAACCCGGCGATCCCCAGATCGGGATCTCCCTGGCCGTTGAGTTCCATGGACCCATCGGGCCTCTGGATCAGCCGGGTCTTCAGACGAAAATCAGGACCGAGGCGATCGAGGGCATAGGCCGTGCTGATCAGCTTCTGATTCGAAGCAGGAATGCGCGGGACGGAGCCGTTCACATCCCCGAGCACGTCGCCATCGCTGTTGAGGACGGTGACAGACCAGACGCCCGCTTCACTTCCGAGATTGGTTCTAAGTGCCTGGACAAGGTCAGGGCAGGCTCGGCCATGCTGCAGTCGAGGCAGGGGTTGCTCGGTCTGCGGAGGAGGCGGCATGAGCAGAGGCACAGCCTGCGCTGCTCCCGCAGGCCAAGCCAGGGGTGTCAGAACCAGTCCGAAGGCCAGAACAGTGTTTCTCATTGCAAGGAGACTCCGCTGACGATTCCGTTCAACCGGTAGAAGCGGCCTTCGAGTTCCACCGGAATCCCCACTTTGAGCTTGGTTCCAGCCATCACCACACCGGAGGAGGTCACCGTTGCGTCACCCCTCAGAACAAAACGGGCATCGAGCATGCCCTGAATCGTTCTGTTCGGGTCATCAGCGGTGACGACGCTGCCATCCGGGAGAACAGAGGCCAGCTGGCGCCGGATGTCATCAACCCTGATCAGTTCAGCGCTACCGGCTGGCTGATTCCGGATCACCAGAGAGGTGCGACCGGACTGGAGCGCATCAGCGATCAGCTGATCGGGATCAGCAGCCGGAGTGTTGCGCACATCCACCGTGACCTCGACCGGTTTGATGGCACCGGTGGCTCTGGCAACCGTGTTGCTGAGCTTCGGACTCCACAACACTCCGCCGACAGCGACCAGAGCAACAACCACCGCAGCCGTATCAACGACGGACAGCGATCGAAGACGGTCGGAGAGAGCCATGGGAGTGGGATTCAGAACGCAACACTAAAAGTGATACGCCTGGCTATCAACCACGAAGATCGTCAATGAAGCGGTCCACCGCCCCGAGCGTCTGACTCAATCCATCTCCTGAACCAGTCAGAGCCTCATCAATCTGTTCCTGATCCGGCCGTGCATCGAATTGCTTGACCCAGCGATATCCGTCAGGGTCAAGACGGAACAGTTCCCATTGCTGCTGGCGTTCCTGCATCAACGCACCCTGCAGGAAGGGTTCCAGGTGAAAGGCCGACTGCCATGTGGACATGAACCCCTTGCGCCTTTGGCGCGCCACGCTGCCGATCCCCACAGCAGCATCCTCGAGTCGACTGTTCAGAATCACAACGGGCTCAAACCACTGGCTGCAGATCGCCTCAACCGTGTCGTAATCGCTGGGTTGCGCCCCAACAATCAACAACAGATCTCCTCGTCCTGCCCAGGCGGGATCGCGCTGTAACTGATTCAGATCAACGCAGCAGTCTGCGATTTCCGGACCATCACGTTTGGCCAGTGCCGCTGCACCGGCGTCTGGCCAGGCCAGCAAAAGGCTGACACCACTCTCTTTGAGTGCCTGAGTCAGACGGATGGCAGGCCCGAGCAGCCGAAGTCCCTCGAACTTCCAGGTCACCTGCCAGCGACCACGCCGTTTCGAACTGAGCACCTCGCCCAGAGCGGTGAAGGTCCGCTGTTCAGCTTCGGATAAATCAGCGGGAAGAACAGCGCTCACCAGGATCAGTCAGATCAATGGGGCGGAGCGTACAGCCGCTGCAGCATCAACTGCAGGTGGCCTTCTCAAGACCGTTAAGGAAGCGCACAGCGATCTCATCGAGATCGAATCCTTCGATCCAGGGCCCGAAACTGATCCTGACGCTGGATCGACGCACCACCTTGGGAAGCCCCATAGCGGTCAGAACAGGGCTGTCACTGTCTTTGCCAGACGAGCAGGCGCTACCGCTGCTGACGGCAAGTCCTGTTGCATCAAGACTGCGAACGAGATGACGCCCTGAAACAGGCTGTCCGCAGTGGTCACTGACAAGCAGCGACAGATGGTGAGGGAGACGGTTGTCAGGATCACCGCAGACCTCAAGCCGGTCGTCGATCAGCAATCGGTCGCGCAGACCGTCGCGAAGAGCAGCGACCCCGTTCCCTGCCCTGGAAAGATTGCCTGGTTGGCGCTCGATCTGCTGCAGTGCAGTAGCCATGCCGGCGGCCAGAACAACAGATTCAGTGCCGCTGCGCAGACCACCCTCCTGCCCACCGCCTGTCAGCAGTGGCTTCAGATCGGCGCGCAGCGACTCACGAGTCATGAGCAGACCGATACCCCTGGGGCCTCCGCTCTTGTGGGCAGAAGAGCTGAGGAGATCAACGGGCAGCTCACTCCAGTTGGGAAGTGCCTGACTCAGCACCTGGGTGGCATCTGTGTGGATGAGGATTCCACGCTCCCGGCAGGCTTCAGCGACGGTGAGCAGGGGTTGAATCGTGCCGACCTCACCCTGACCCCAGACGAGTGAGACGATCTGGGTGGGGGATGCCAGCAGCTCGTCCAGACATTCAAGCCGGATTCTGCCGAGCTGATCCACAGGCCATTCGGTCACCTCCCAGCCGCATTGGGCAAGAAGATGGGCTGCTCCTGAGACGGCGGGGTGCTCGACCGAAGAGATCACCAGCCGACCTGGTGAACACGATGCAGCGAGCCCATGGAGTGCGAGATGAATGGATTCGGTGGCACCCGAGGTGAACACCACATCCTGGTGCTCGGCGCAGAGGCTTCCTGCGATCTCAGCGCGGGCTCTCTCCAGGGCTTCCGAAGCTTTCAGACCGAATCCATGCAGGCTGGAGGGGTTGGCCCAGGCCTCTTGCTGGATCTCGATCATGCGTTGAAGCACCCCAGGGCGAAGAGGGGCGGTGGCGCAGGCATCGAGATAAATCACGCTGAAGTCAGGGCTGAACGTCGCGTTGAAAACGGGACAGGGTTCGCTCTTCCAGGGACTCGGTCGCGATGTTGATCATGGAATCCAGTGAAGTTGAAGCAAGAAAGGCCTGCACCCTTGCCTGAGCCTCCTCCTCGGAACAGTCATCGCTCGTGCCGCTGTCAGCTTTTTCGCTGGCGGCAGTGGTGGTGTGAGGGATTTGTTCGGAAATCACAGTCGAAGGCGACCCCGTCACAACTGCTGCACACGGCACAAGTTCAGGGTTCAGCACGCCATCGAACACTGCGACAGCAGGGCCGGTCATGAACACGGATGCACCGGGTTCCTCCCAGCTGATCTGAAGAGGACCACCAGGCAGATTCACCGTCGCCTGGCGATCACTGAGACCGAGCAGAACAGCGGCAACGAGAGTTGCGCAGGCACCGGTGCCGCAGGCAAGGGTGGGGCCCGCTCCGCGCTCCCAGACCCTGATCTCGAGCTGCGAAGGACCATGCACCTTCAGGAAGTGCACGTTGGTCTTGGCGGGGAAAATCTCATGACATTCCAGCTCGGCACCCCAGCGTTCAAAGGGAATGGTGCTGAGATCCTCAACAGGCACGATCGCGTGGGGATTGCCCATCCCCACAGCAGCGAGTCCGATGTTGATGCCATCCAGGCTGAGTTCACCCACTGGCAGTCCGCTTGCATTGAGGCTCAACGTGGTGGGTACCGATGCAGGCTCAAGAAAAGGAGCTCCCATGTCGACGCAGATCTGACCATCTGGCTGAAGCTCCGGAACAATCAGGCCGGCGGGGGTTTCGATGGGCCATCGACGCCCAGGACCATCGCCATCGCTGTCGGCGAGGAATCGCGCAAGACAGCGAATTCCATTGCCGCACATCTCCGCTTCGGAACCATCAGCATTGAAAATGCGCATGCGCAGTTCCGCGTCTCCCTGAGGAGGCAGCGCCAGGATCAAACCATCGCCTCCAATGCCGAAGCGGCGATCGCAGATCCTTTGGACCCAGTCCGGATCGGGAGAGAAAACCTCAGCGGGCAACTGTCCGGAGCGACCCTCCATCAGGATGAAGTCGTTACCCAGGCCCTGATATTTACTGAACGTCAGCATCCTGAACAAGCCTGTGATAGCAACACGTTACTGGATTTCTCTCACTGCTCTTGCCCGCTCAATCACCTTCGGCTCCGGAGCACAACGACAGCTGGCCGACCAGACCGTTCTGTCGACGGGAGCGACAGAACGAACCATGGTCAAAGGACTCAAAAGAGCTGCTGACACGCCAAAAGCTGACATTGGGTCGATCGCTGCCTTTGGATTCAAACGAGAGACAACATCACCAGCAATGACGACAGAGCTCGTCAACACTCAACCACTCGCCAGTGTCTGAGCAACAGCTTTCAACCGATGGAGAGAGCACAATCCAGTCTTGGAGGATTCACAGGAACCAAGAAATCTGAACCGACAGAAACCCTCCTCAGAAATGCGATCATTTTAAGCCTCAATCTCAGGTGTCATGAGGATGCTCAGTAGTTGAATTTCCTTATGGAAGAGACCAGAATCCACTATAAAACCAGTCATCAATGAATTTGTTCAATTCATTCTCGGATTGACATCCGCTCTCCCTGACAAGCTCGTCATCAGCATCGAGTTTGCGGATTTCATAAAAGTCTTCAGGGGTGAAGTCACCTTCGTCGAGCTGATCAGACATGGACGCCCATTGATTCGTCAGCGCGATCAGCAATTGCTGTCTTGTCTCCGGATTCAATTGCAACGAGCCAGTTCCTGATGAAATGATTGAAGTTGGATCTCGTCTTCGGACTCTTTCGTGGCATCTGAACTCTGAAAGAGGTCCATGACTCACCTGATTGACGTGATCAGATGTCTTTGCTGGAGTGCAGGTTGAGATGGCGTTTTTCGATTCAACACCATGGATTCCACGGGCTTTGACCCCAGTTTGCCCGGTATCCGGTTGATCCAGTCCTGGATTCGTGAGCAGCGAGTGCTGGGTCTCGAGCTGACGGATGGCCGCAGATTGGATGGCCAGCTCGCCTGGCAGGACCCCCAGTACTTCGCACTCCAGCGAGAGGACAGCAACGACCCTGTCTTGATCAATCGTCGGGCAGTGCTCACCATTCGCCCGCTGATCTGAGCTGCAGAGGAACCACTGCAAGAGGAAGGCCTCAAGCTGTGTCACGATCTCTCGAAGGTGTTTTGCTGATGTGACAGCCCCGCAGTCCTCTTCCGTTCCCGAAAACTCTCCGGGGCTGTCCGATCGCTATGACCCCACCCTGCTGGAGGAGCAATGGCAGCGGAAATGGGAGCAGCAACTGCTCTATGCAACAGAAGAGCCAAAACCTGAACAGAGAGCCTTTTATGCGCTCTCGATGTTTCCCTATCCCTCCGGCAGCCTGCATATGGGGCATGTCCGGAACTATGTGATCACGGATGTGATCGCCAGAGCTCAGCGCATGCGTGGGGATGCTGTGTTGCATCCGATGGGCTGGGATGCCTTCGGATTGCCCGCTGAAAACGCAGCGATCGAACGAGGAGTGAATCCTGGGGTCTGGACGGATCGCAATATCGAGCAGATGCGCAACCAGCTGGGTCGTCTCGGTCTATCGATTGACTGGTCGCGCGAACAGGCCACCTGCCACGAGGATTACTACCGCAGGACCCAGTGGTTGTTTTTGGAGCTGCATGCGTCCGGACTCGCTTATCAGAAGGAAGCGACGGTTAACTGGGACCCCATCGATCAGACCGTTCTCGCCAATGAGCAGGTGGATTCCGAAGGTCGCTCCTGGCGTTCCGGTGCCCTTGTCGAACAGAAAAATCTGAAGCAGTGGTTTCTGAAAATCACCCAGTACGCCGATGCACTGCTCGATGACCTGGAAGAGCTGAAGGGATGGCCAGAGAGGGTGCGCACCATGCAGGCCAATTGGATCGGACGCTCAATTGGCGCTGAGATCGACTTCCGTGTTGCAGGCCATGAGCAGGCGACGATCACCGTGTTCACAACGCGGGCGGACACCCTTTTTGGTGTGAGCTACGTCGTGCTTGCACCCGAGCATCCACTGGTCGACCAACTCACCACAGACGACCATCGCGAGTCTGTTGAGGCATTCCGCGATCTTGTTGACGATCTCAGCAACGACGAACGCACAGCGGAGGATCGTCCCAAACGTGGTGTCGCCACAGGAGCAGAAGCGGTCAATCCGGCCAATGGACGCAAAGTACCGATCTGGATCGCCGACTATGTGCTGGCGGATTACGGGACTGGAGCCGTGATGGGTGTGCCCGCCCATGACGAACGCGATTTCCGTTTTGCCAGGAGCTACGAGCTCCCAGTGCAACGCGTCATCCAGGTGGATGGTGCGGATGAACACCTCAACGACGGAGAGGCCTGGACAGGACCTGGCACCCTGTTCAACAGCGGAGAGTTCGATGGTCAGCGCAACGATCAGGCCAGACAGGCGATCACAGAACACGGCTCGGCGCAGGGCTGGGCTCGGGCCAAACGTCAGTATCGGCTCAGAGACTGGTTGATCTCACGTCAGCGCTACTGGGGTTGTCCGATTCCGATCATTCACTGCCCGGACTGCGGAGCACAACCGGTCCCAAGAGATCAGTTGCCGGTGGCTCTGCCTACGGACGTCAATCTGGAGGGCAAAGGTGGATCACCGCTTGCCGGACTTGATGACTGGGTGAATGTCAGTTGTCCAACCTGCGGAAAGCCTGCACGACGCGAGACGGACACGATGGACACCTTCATGTGTTCCTCCTGGTATTTCCTTCGCTTCGCTGATCCGAGCAACAAAGACCTTCCATTTGATGCTGAAGCCGTCAGGCGCTGGCTCCCGGTTCAGCAGTACGTGGGTGGTATCGAACATGCGATTCTCCATCTTCTGTATTCACGCTTTTTCACCAAGGCACTGAGGGATCGGGGTCTGATTCCCATCAATGAGCCGTTCGAGCGTCTGCTGACCCAGGGCATGGTGCAGGGAGTGACTTATCGCAACCCACGCACCGGTCGCTATGTCGCTCCCGCACAGGTGACTGATCCCGGCACCCCGACCGACCCGGACGATGGTGGTGAGTTGGAGGTGCTGTTCGAGAAGATGTCCAAGTCAAAGCACAACGGCGTCGACCCTGCTCTGGTCATTGACCGCTATGGAGCCGACACGGCACGGATGTTCATCCTGTTCAAAGCTCCGCCGGAGAAGGATCTTGAATGGGATGACGCTGATGTGGAGGGTCAGTTCCGTTTCCTTCAACGACTCTGGCGACTGGTGGACAGCGTGAAGGACGTCAGCGGTACGGATGCCCTGCTTGGGAACGGTTCTCCAGCCATGCCTGCAGAACTGTCGGACAGCGAAACGGCAATTCGACGCGCTGTTCATCTCGCGATTCAGGCCGTCAGTGAGGACCTCAGCGGTGATTTTCAGTTCAATACCGCCATTTCGGAGCTGATGAAACTGTCCAACAACCTTTCAGGGACCGTTACCAAGGCATCACGACCGGTACAGGTCGAGGCGATGGTGGCATTGATCAAGCTTCTCGCTCCTTTTGCACCGCATCTTGCGGAGGAATTCTGGTGCCGTTTGGGTGGTGAAGGCAGTGTTCACTGCCAGCCATGGCCTGAACACGATCCCGACGCACTGGTGCAAGACAGCATTGAACTGGTGATTCAAGTCAAGGGAAAGGTGCGTGGCAGCATTCAGGTTCCAACAGACTGCGATAAGGAAACTCTTGAGCGAATGGCGCTGGCCAGCGACGTGGCCCAGCGATGGCTGGAGGGCAAGCCGCCCAGGCGAGTGATTGTGGTGCCTGGGAAGCTGGTGAATCTGGTGCCGTCCTGAACGCGGATCAGGCTTTGCTGAATCGCAGGGTTGCGGGCTTGCTCCAGTCGCCCTGTGCTTGGTAGCCGCGCTTGTTTCCGGTGAGATGGCGCACAATCCAGAACACAGATTCGACGGAGCCCTCTCCGATCGCCTGCTGAATCTCCGCAACGGAGCGGGCGACGCCATCGCCGAGCACCTCCTCCACCTGGCCCTGGAGTTTCAGAATCGCAGCTGCAGCTTTCTTGCCAGCCTCCACTCCAGGCTGGTGATAAGCATTGACATTGACGAGTTCGCCATACAGGCCAACAGCACGCTCGAACAGTGCAATCAGAGCACCGAGTCGGCGCGGATCGAACTGACGCATGCTGATGCTGAGGCTCTGACGTCCTCCCTCGGTGAGGGCTGAACGGGTTCCCTGAACGAAGCCATCGAGAAAATCTCCAGGACGCTCGCCGTTGATCTCGGGGATGTCTTCCACATCTCGGAGCACTTCGATGAAGGTCACAAAGAAATTGTCGATGCCGTCCCGGAGTTGCTGCACGTAGGCATGTTGATCGGTTGATCCCTTGTTGCCATACACGGCAATGCCCTGATGGGCCACTTCACCGTTGCGATCAAGTCGCTTGCCGAGTGACTCCATCACCAGCTGCTGCAGGTAGCGACTGAACACCTCCAGACGGTCGCGGTACGGCAGAACCACCATGTCGCGTTTGCCTTTGCCGTCTCCTGCCGCGTACCAGGCAGCTGCCATCAGCGCTGCGGGATTGCGGCGTACATCAGCCTCTCGGGTGGCCTCATCCATCTGAGCAGCTCCTGCGAGAAAGCTGCGAATATCAGTGCCGATCAATGCCCCCGGCACGAGGCCAACGGCGCTGGTGATGCTGGTACGACCACCAACCCAGTCGAACATGTCGAAGCGTTGAAGCCACTGCTCAGCAACGGCCTGTTGATCCAACTTGCTGTCAGCCATGGTGATGGCCACAGCCTGGGCGGACCAGTTGCCACCGACTGCTTCAAGGCGATGACGCGCCTGCTCCATCCCGAGATGGGGCTCAGGTGTGCCTCCGGATTTGCTCACTGTGACCACCAGGGTGGTGCGAAGGGCATCACCGAGCTCAGCGAGCACGCGGCTCATGCCGTTGGGATCCACATTGTCGAAGAAGTGGAAGGGAAGCCCGGAACCCTCATCCTGGAGTGCACGGATCATCAACAGGGGGCCGAGTCCACTGCCGCCGATGCCAATCCAGAGCACATTGGTGAAAGGTTCACCAGTCGGAGACTTGATGGTGCCGTCGATCACCGCCTTCCCGAACTGCTCGATCTGATCAATTTCCGCAGTGATGTGCTGAGCCACATCAGGATCAGGCGCCAGTTGAGGGTGTCTCAACCAGTAGTGACCGACCTGGCGCTTCTCATCGGCATTGGCAATGGCACCGTTTTCAAGGGCTTTCATAGCCTCGAAAGCCTTCTCCAGCCGTGGTGTGAGCGCCTCGAGCTGGGTGTTGTTCAGGTGCATTCGACTGATATCCACCCACATCCCGAGATCTTCGTGGTGCCAGAGAAGGTCACAGAAGCGTTGCCATTGAATCTGGGCATCCGTGGCACTGAAATCCGGGAAACTCATCTCTAAGAGAGAACTCTCTGCGTCGAAGTTATCCAGGATCCCGCGGAATGCCCATGAACTGAGACACCGCGGCTAATCTCCGTCAATCCTTCCTGACAGGCTGCGTTTCTGCTCCGCAATGGTCCCGAGAGCCATCACTAGAATCACTGCTGTGGGAATCACGGCTGTCGCCGCATCACTGGCTCTGCTGCCACCGCCTGAGCCAATGCATTCCAACGCTGATCTGGCGCCTTCAACCTCGGCGTTGTCCCAGGAGAATGACCCCGATCCGACTGATTTCAGCGCGGAGGAACTGGAACTTCTGCAACGTCGCTTCGGCGTTCATGGTCCACAGACACAACTGGCGCAGCTCTTCACCAGAGGCGTGGATCAACTGCAGCCGCTTCGTGCCAACACCCTGTCGAGGTTGACCAGGCTCAAGCCTGTGATCCAGAGAGAATCGGATCGGCACAGCATCAATCCGATGCTGATCACAGCGATCCTCTTCGATGAAATTCAGCACTCCAAGCCTGGAGAAGATCTGCCTTTCGTTGTGCACTCAGGTCTTGTGTCAACGCATGGGCCCGCACAACTAGGAATCAGCGAACTGATCCACCAGGGCCGGCTGCCTAGCAATCCATCACCCAGGCAGATCTCGGAGGCTCGAGACCTCCTCATGGATCCTGATGCCAACGTGGAACTGCTTGCTGCAAAGCTGTCGAGACTGAAAGGTGAACTCGGCCTCGACCGTGAATCAATCCTGATCGCCAGCCGTTCCTACGTCGATGCCAAAGCCATCGCCACCCTGGCTTACCTTCACAACGGCAAACTCGACTATCCCGCCAGGGTGCTTCGCTACATGCAGGACCCGGCATTGCATGGACTGATTTATTCAACGATCCGTCCTGCTCCGCTTCCCGTGATCTGATCGGAATCAAACGGTGTCTACGCCTGACAGACCCTGCCGAGAGCAGTCAGACGATCCTGCAGGTGAGACCAGGAGAAACTGCGGGGATCCCCCCTGGCACCACCTAGGTCGACATGCCGGTGCGTTGTGATCGCAGCAGGATCGATCTCGAAGCGTTGCAGCCAGCCATCCAGAACCAACGCCAGAGCGTCGTACTGATCCGACGTGTAACCGCTGTGGGTTCCATGGCTGTCATGCCCGTCATCAGGCGTCTCGAGACTCAGATGGAGGGCAAAGTTGTTGACCGAGCCCTGGAACTCAGGATTGGTGACGGCCCACTCACCGAGGAACGCTGAATACCCGGCTCCATAGGCCCGCTTGAGTGGATCGACGACATCCACGATCGATCCATCGAGACCGACCAGTGTGTGGTAGCTGACCTGATCCTCATCACGGGGATGGGGGGTCAGAAATGTGTTCACCGCCGAACTCAGGGAATAGACCGTCTCATGCAGGATCACGACCCTTGGAAGGGGGTTGAGCTTCTGTCCCCAGGGGTTGCGGCGATAACGATCTCCGTAGTTGGTCGAGTCGGCTGGAATGGACTGTCGCAGCTGAGGCAGTTGGCGTCGCTTGGCCAGCAGGCGACTACGCATTGACTGATCAATGGGTGAACATTGGCGGGTCAGCGGCGATGACCAGGATGCTGCCTTTGGAGCCTCGGGAGGCAGACCAGGCAACACCCCTTTCTGATCTGCATCACGAGCGACTTCATCGAGCAGATCAAGCAGGGATGGCTTGCGGGCGAGCTGATCGCCCGACTTCTCCGCAGTGAAGCCCACGAGAGACAGAACCAGCACAAGCGTGGAGGTTGTTGCCAGCAGAATTCCAGTTCCTGGACGGCGCAGCAGGCCGATGGTCTGCTGCAACGCACGATTCAGATGATCTGGAACCATTGATCGCGGAGCAAACGAGCCTCCCTGGTGGCACCAGGGTCCCAGGCCAGTCGGTGACGTTCCACCCCGGCCTTCCTCAGGGATAGCTCCGTGCTGGCGATCCGGCCACGACGGCTGTAGATCACCTGACATTGATCAGAACCATGCAGCAACTGCTGGCTGCGTTGAAGGTTGCGGCAACGCCAGTCCCTGAGAGCCAGCAATTCATCGCCAGGCACCAGGCCTGCGGATTCAGCTGCACCAGCAGGAACCGTGCGATCGATCCACACCGTTCCATCGGCTTCACGCAGCGTCCATCCAGCATCGGGATGGGATGCCAGCACCGGCTCGAGCACCAGACCAAGGTCCTTCAGACAGGACTCGATCGGTAGAGAGCCACAGACATCCAGCCACGCGGGGAGCTCCGCTGCCAGATCAGTGGAGGTCAGGGCGATCACCTCGATCAGATCATCGCGGGTGTAGCCACGTCCATGAAT
>MDTA01023665.1_pt1 | contig 14317 bp, 11 predicted proteins | sample 811151 | NCBI WGS metagenome assembly MDTA01 (sample SAMN05326648, study PRJNA326480) | marine metagenome | isolation source: seawater | place: Indian Ocean: South | collected 2010 | reverse complement strand
GGAACTTCACATCCGTAGTATTCTGAAATTTTTTTTATTTTTTTTGAGTCTGTTGAGACTATTAATTTACTTAGTTTACTTTTTTTTGCAGATTTAATCGTCCAATATATTAAAGGCTTATTGTTAAACACCTTTATATTTTTAAGTTTTATTGCTTTAGAGCCTGATCTAGCAGGTATAACTCCTAAAATTTTCATTTTGAAATAAATTATTGTTTTTTTTAATCAATTAATTATAGCTTCAATATGGCAAAAAAAAATATAATTTTGAAGAATGCCTCTTGGACTTTTTCTGGAAATGTTGCAAAATCTTTTGATAGTCACATAACGAAATCTGTACCATTTTATAACAAAATTCATGAATTAGGATTAGATATTTCTGATTTTTTTTTACAAGAAAATTCTAAAGTATTAGATATAGGTTGTTCAACAGGTTCATTTGCTAGGAAATTACAGCAAAAGAATAGAAACAAAAAATTAAAAATAATTGCAATCGATACAGAAAAAACAATGATTTCTCATGCAAAAAAAAATTCAACTAATAAAATAAATTTTTTTTGTAAAGATTACTTAAAATTTAAAATTCAAAAACAAAACCTTATAACATCATTTTTTACTATACAGTTTGTACATCCTTCAAAAAGGCAAATTTTTTTTAAAAAAATATATGATGATCTATTGTGGGGTGGTGCTTTATTGTTTTTTGAAAAAGTAAGAGGAAATGACGCAAGATTTAATGAAATTATGAATATTTTGTACGATGAATATAAAACTAAGAATGGTATTTCTGCCAATGATATTCTTAAAAAAACAAGAAGCTTAAAAGGTATAATGGAACCGTTTTCATCTAGGGCAAATTATAAAATGTTGAAGAATGCTGGATTTGAAGACTATATGACAATTTTTAAGTATCTAAATTTTCAAGGTTTTCTCGCAATTAAATAAAATGATAAAAAATATTTGTGTAGTTGTTAATAATAGAGCTAATTATGCTAGGGTAAAATCTATACTAAAAGAATTTAAGTCCTCCTCTAATTTCAACTTGCAACTGGTTATGGGTGCGTCATCACTTTTAGAAAAATATGGAGATTTAGAAAAAATAATTAAAAAAGATAAATTTAAAATTACAGATAAATTTTATTCAATTGTAGAAGGTGGCAATAATCTTACCATGGCAAAATCAACTGCGCTAACACTTCTTGAAATTGTTGATGTATTTGAAAAAATAAAACCAGACCTTGTTTTTGTTGTAGCGGATCGATTTGAAAATCTATCAGTGGCAGTGGCAGCGAGTTACATGAACATACCTTTGGCTCACCTACAGGGTGGTGAGGTCACAGGCTCTATAGATGAAAAAGTAAGACATGCAATCACAAAATTATCTGACATTCATTTTGTTTCTACAAAAAGATCAAAAGATTTTGTTATCAAGATGGGCGAAAATAAAAATAGTGTTCACAATACTGGATGTCCATCTTTAGATATTATTAATTTAAAAAAATTAAAAAAAATTAAGTCTTCAGAATTAAACTTAATTAAATCAAAATTTATACATAAAAAATATATAGTTGTTGTTCAACATCCAGTTACAAATGAAATAAAAGAAACGAAAAATCATATAAATAATACAATTAAAGCGGTAGTAAATATTTGTAAACAAATGAAAGTATCTGCAGCATGGTTATGGCCTAATGTTGATGCTGGAACAGATATAATTTCAAAAAAACTAAGAATTTTTCAAAATTTAAATAAAGATAATGACAAAATTGTTTTTATAAAAAATCTTTCTCCTGAAAATTATTTATCTTTGATAAAAAATTCAAAATGTATAGTTGGAAATTCATCATCAGGTATAAGGGAGGCCTCTTATATGGGCATACCCTCTGTCAATATTGGGTCCAGACAGATATATAGAGAAACTGCAAAAAATGTAATAAATACAGCACATAATTCTGATAAAATTTATAAAGCTATAAAATTCCAGATAAATAAAGGTAAATACAAAAAATCAAATTTATATGGTTCTGGCAAAGCAGCAAAAAAAATATTAAAAATTTTAAAAAATATTAAAAAAATAAACGTTAAAAAGAAAATCAATTATATTTAATATTTAATGAAATTCATTTTAAATATTTTAATGGAAATTTTCTATACTTACAAATTTAAATTCCATAATCAAAAAATATTTAATTCAAATTTAGATAAAAAAGATAGTTTTATTATTGTTGAAACTAATAGAATATATGGATCTCATATTGCCTATAGCTATATTATTAATGCTTTAAAAAAAAAATATCAATGTAAAATCATTGCTTTCAAAACAAATTATTTTAATAATTTTTTTGAAAAAAATTTACATATTTTATTTATGAAGTTAGGTTTCCTGCAGTATAAATTTTACAATACATTTGGAAAATCTTTAAATATTTACTATATACAACAAAATCCACTTATTAAATATAAACAATATTATTTAAATCTTAAAAGAAAAGAGGATGTATTAAAACTGAAAATCGATAATGTATTAATTGGGGACTTAATTTATGATAGTTATTTAAGATATAAATTTAAAACAACAATAAATATTTCAGACGAAGATTTTAAATATTTTTTTTTAAAGAGTATTGATTACTATTTTTATTGTAAGTCTATTTTTAAAAAATATAAAATAAAATCAGTAATATTAAGTCATACAGTTTACATTCCTGCGATTTTGGGGAGAATAGCTTTAAAAAAAAATATTAGCTTTTATTGTGCCTATGCCGGAGGTTGTGTTAGATTAGGTAAGGATGGAATATATAATGAGAATTTTAAATATTATAAAAATGAAGTTAAGAAGTTATCAAAATATCAAAAAAAATTAGGCACAAAAATTGCAAAAAATGAACTTAGTAGAAGATTAGGTGGAGAAGCAAATCCTACAATATATGGTTCAAGAAATAGCTCAACATGGGCAGGAAAAATTAATTACAATATTATTAAAAATAGTAAGAAAGTAATAATCTTGGTTGCATTACATGACTTTTATGATTCACCTCATGTTTATGGAAAATTTCTCTTTGCTGATTTTCAAGAATGGTTGAATTACTTGGGAGGTATATCTGAAAGAACGGATTATAAATGGTATATAAAACTTCATCCCTCAAAAAAATTTAAAGTAATCACTGCAGAAATAATAAATATATTTTTAAAAAAATATAAAAAATTTAAAGTTTTGAACGATGAAATATCTCATTTATCATATGTAAAAAAAATTGATTATGTTTTAACTATTCATGGCAATATAGCTCAGGAGTATGCTCTTTTTAATAAAACTGTTATAACTGGCTCCCCTAACGGACGATTTGCATTATATAAATACAATATAAATCCAAAGAATTTTAAATCATATAATAAAATTTTGCTTAATCTTCAAAAGAAAAAAAAAAAATAGTTTAAAAATTGATAAATCTGAAGTGTACTTTTCTCACTTTACAAATAGAATTTATTTTCACCCAAATTTTTTCTTTAATTATGACTCTTTTGCAAAATCTGTAGGATGGGAAAATATAAACAATATAAACGCAATAAAATATTGGTTAAAAAATTTTAAAAAAAAGGAACATGATAGAATTTCAAAGAAAGTTATAGAGTTTGTTTATGAAGCTGAAAAAAATAATAAATATACTAGATTAAGATAATTTTTTAACTTTGATTAAATTATTCATTTAATCTCCATCTTCCTCTATAATTCCTTACAACATCTTTCTCACATTTTAGTATATTTAAAGTTTTTTTAAATTTTGCATCGATATGAAAATTTTTAAATTCAACGACTTTTCTTAGCTCTTCTGGAAGTATTGAAAATTTGTTATCCCTACCTTTTAACCGATTATCTATAGTAAAATGTTTTTCAACAAGACATGCTCCATTTGCAATTGCCCAAAGAGCATCATTAATTCCTTCTAAATGTCCAGAGTAACCTACATTTTTAAACTTTTTTTTTAGATATTTAAATTTATAAAAATTTATATTTTTGTTTTCTAAAGGATAAGAGCTTACACAATGTAACAATGTAAGTTTTTTTGATTTTATATTACATAATCTTTTTAACTCTTTTGAATTTAGTGCTCCAGTTGAAACAATAACCCTAGAAAAATACCTAATTGCTTTTTTAATTAATTCTATATCATAAGCTTCAGAGGAAGGTATTTTAATTATTTTTTTATTTACTTTTTTATGATTTTCTAAATCTGAATGTGAGAAAATTGAAGCAAAGCATTCTATTTTTATTTTTTGGCTGTAATTATATAATAATTTAAATTTTTTATGATCTAAATATGATTTTATATATAATTTTTTTCTCCCATCATTATCCCATGAACCTCTTTTAAGATTCTTTGGATTCCATAACTGAAATTTTACAGCATCAGCCCCATTAATTTTTGCTGCCTTTATCATTTTCTTTGCAAGATTTAAATTTCCTAAAAAATTCCATCCTATTTCAGCAACAATAATTGGTTTTTTATAGTTTATTTTCACCTATTTATTTTTTTTCTGAGTTTCGTAAAAGAGTTATTGAGTCCGCAATTCTTCTTAAATTCGACAAATCATGATAATCCATACTCCCTATATGACCTTGTTGAGTTGAGATATTGATTGATTTATTATTAGTAAAATGTTTTTCTATTATTCTTGCGCCTTTGGAAATCGAATAAATTGCTGCATCAATACCCACTGTATGATCGCTAAATACTGCAAAAAAACTTTCATCGAAATTGGGCATATCAATTTCTGTAAGTGCTGTAGGATATTTTGAAACGCAATATAAATATTCAACATTTTTATTTTTGAAGGGTAATTTTTTAGAATAATCATACATTCCCAAGGATATAATTGTTCTTTTATTTTTTGAAATTATTTTTTCACATAATTTTGTATCTTCATTAACAGTTCGGCTAGCAATTTTATAAACTTCAAAGTCTAATTCTTCACACCAATCTAACTTTTCTTCATCAAATATTGATGCTGATAGTTTAATACCTATGTTATTACAAAAATCCCTTATTTTCTTTAATTCATCTTTATTTATATCTAAATAAGATCTATCATTGTTACCAAAAAGTTTGTTACTTGAGTAAAGTTGTACTTTAACAAAATCTGCTCCAGAAATTTTAGATTGTATTATCATCCTTTCCAATTCATTCATATCACCCATATGCTGGGGATGAATTTCGCATATAATTTCAATATTTCTCTGTAATTTATTATGTTTCATAAAATATTTTAAATTTTAAAAAATTTTTCAAAAAAAAAATCTTTTTTTATTTTGGCTTTTTTTTTGTTAAGATCCTTATAACCCAACCAATATAAATTTCCCTTACCATTTTGTATTTTTGGATAGTTTTTGTGCCCTTTAGAGGAAAAATTCCTTTTTAGTTTATTTAAGGGACTAATATAAGAGCTTCCAATTCTATAGATATTATTTTTCTTAGTAATATTTGAAAAACTAACATCAGTGAACAGTCTTTGGTGACTAAAATTAAAATAATTTTCTTTTTCATCCAATGGATAACCCTTTCCTTCTAGAAAAAGATACCCATTATCTTTTAAAAAACTGCTGGCTTTTTTTAAAACTATATTAGGGTCAAAAACATGCTCAAGAGATCCATTAATTATTATCAAATCAAAGTATTTTCTCTTTAAATTTAGCTTTTCTGCATCGATGATTTTAAGCTTAATATTTTTTAATAATTTTTTTCCAACATTTATAGTTCTAGAATCTGGGTCAATTCCAATTACCTCACATCCAATTTCATTAAATGCTTTTAACATACCTCCATACCCACATCCAATATCTAAAATTTTTTTATTTTTAAAATTTAAATTAAATTTTTCTTTTAAAAATTTAATTAAGACTCTTCCTCTTTCAATTGTATTTTTAACTCGTATTCTATCGTATGAATTGACACATGTATTTGAGTTTAAGCCATCTTTATAATAAAATTTATAAAAATTTTTTGAAAGTCTGTAGAGTTGTTGTGCATGACCACATTTATTACAAATGACTGTTGGAAAATAGATATATTTTTTCTCTAAACTACTAAGAAGACTATTTGTAGAGGCAATTCTAAAATTTCTACCGTTACAAACATCACAATTAAGTTTAGTTAAATTAATCTTACCTTTAAACTTTAATTGATCATTTAAATATTTTTCATAAAATGATGATATATTCATAAATTACTTCGAAAAATTTTTAACAAAAAAATACAAATTTATTAGTTGCCAAAAAAGATAACCACTGTCTGACTCATTATCACTGTTTTTAAAATTTTTCCACGAATTGATAATTTTTTTTTTATTCAAAAAGCTAACTTTATCATAAAGATAATTTTTTTTGAGCAATTTGTCTACCCAGTTACTAAATTTACCCTTTTTTAACCACAAATTCTGTGGATGGGGGACATGTTGCTTTGGAGTGAGCCAATTTATTTCGCTTTTGCAATTTTTCTGCATGTAATTTCTTATCATTAATTTATCAATTTTTTCTGATTTTTTTATCATAGAAACAGATTTTTCAACAAATTTTCTCTCCAAAAAAGGGAGCCTCATTTCTATTGAATTATACATAGATGATCTATCTACCATATGTGTGGTTCTTGGTATTTTAATTTTAAAAAAATAATCATTTATATTTTTTATTATATCTGAAAATTCATCTCTATTAATTAAGTCATTATTAGATATATTTTTTTTATCTATAAGCTCAAAAGATTTATTATTAATATTTTTTTTGAAACTTTGGTATGATCCAAAACATTCATCTAATCCAAAACCAGATAAAATAACATCAAAACCATCTTTTTTTGCTTGATTACAGACTTTAAATAATCCAAATTGTGCAATTCCTCCTATTGGACCTTCGTTTGCCTTAACAAATTTTTCAAAATTATTTATTAAATAATTCTTATTAATTAAAACTTTTTTTATTTTTTTATTATATGATTTAGCAAATTTTTTTGCTTTTTCATATTCGTAGGAACCACCCTCAAAATCATAGGTATAAGCAGTTAAATTATAATTTTTTTTAAATTTAGTGTAAATAACTTGTGCTATTAAAGATGAATCTAAACCTGATGAAAGTGATAATGATATTTTTTTATCTGAAATTGTGTGATTAATTATATTTTTTTTCATAAAATCAATATATTTTTTTCTGGAATTATTTTTTTTAGGTTTTATTTTTTTATATAACCTTTTAAAAAATACCTGGTTATTCATTACATAACCTACCTCCCCAGGTAAAATTAGATTGATATTGTTAAATAAAGTTTCTCTTTTCTTGAAATAATCATTCTCTAAAAAATATTCTTTGGCTGACTGTATATTAATATGTTTATATTTTGAATTTATTAAATTTAAAATTGGTTTAATCTCGCTTGAAATTATAATTTTTTTCTCATTTGAAAAATAATAGAGTGGTTTCTGACCAAAATAATCCCTTCCAAATATTATTGAATTATCCTTCTCATTATAAATTGTAAAAGCAAACATTCCCTCAAAATCCAAAATAAACTCAGGTTTATGTTTTTTAAAAATATAATTATTTATTAGCACTTCTGTATCACTAGTTGTTTGGAAATTTATTTTCTTACTTATTTTTTTCTTTAATTCTTTAAAATTATATATCTCACCATTAAACATTAAATAATATTTATTATTTTTATGATTTTTAATCATTGGCTGATTAGATCTTTGATTTGGATCTTGTATGCTTAATCTTGAATGAAATAAGAAAATATTTTTTTTTATTATAGAATTTTGATGATCAGGACCTCTATGGTATAAAAGCTTAGTAGTTTTTTTTATTAATTTTATTTCCTTGCTACTTAAAAAGTTTTTTTTATTTAAATATAAAAGTATCCCACACATTTAAAAATTTTTAATTATCAATTTTTTTATTTCTTTTAAAGCTTTAAATTCTGAATTATAAGTTAATCCGGCTATATGGGGAGAAATTATTATATTTTTATTTGATCTAGACATTTTAATCAAAGCGTTCTCGCTTTTTAATACATTATGCTCATCTTTTAAAACATCCAATCCAACTTTACTTATATGTTTTTTACTAATTAGTTTAATTAAATCTTTTTCAACTAACATTTCTCCTCTTGAAATATTAATAAGATAGGAACCTTTTTGTAGATACTTTAATTTTTTACTATCAAAAAAATTTTCTGTTTCTTTTGTTAGTTTTGATGAGATTATTAAAAAATTTGTATTATTTAAAAATAATTTTAAATTTTTAATTTTTTTAGCAATAGTACTTTTTACATATGGATCATAAAAAAAAACTTTACAATTAAAAATTTTTAAGAACTTAGCTATATTTTTCCCTATTCTGCCAAATCCAAAAATACCAAATTTAAAATTAGACAATTCATTTCCCCTAAGAATATCTTCTTTATTTCTCCAATTAGAAGATAAAACAACATTATTTATAATATTTGTGTTTCTTATCATTTGCAAAATTAAGGATACAGTAAATTCAGATGACGCTGTAATAAACTTTGTTTTGCTAAGTGTATTTAAATTTAGTATTTTTATTTTATTATTAATATTCTCTTTGTCTATATGGGTTAGTCCTGTTGTAGGGGAGCAAATAAACTTTAAATTTAAAAATTTTTTTGTGATTCTATTATTTATTTTATAATCAATATCAGTAGATACCAACCAAGCAATAATTGAGTCTTTATATTTTAAATTATCTAAATTTTTTGGGCTACAATAAATAATGCCTATATTTTTGTAATTAAAATTATTAAAAATTTTTCCTGCTATTTTTTGTTTATAAGTTATTAATAAATTCTTATTTTTTCTTTTTGAGTAGTCTATGTTTTTATCTACAAAAATTGTTGCTGGTTTATTTTTGCAATAACCTTTTAAAACTAAACTTTCTGCTAAATGAAAATCACTAATTTGATCAATATTTATAGAGTCCATTTCACTCATTAAATAAGATAAAGATTTTTTACCCTTTCTACTAAAGTTTTTAATTATCAGATTTCTTTTCATAGCATAAATTGATCCATTTCTTACAAAAGCTGGTGTCAAATCTTGCCTTCTGGAAGATTCACCTTCGATTAATAATTTGTTAAAATCTAGTATTTTTCCAGAATTAATTTTTTTTATTCTTATTGGATGCTTGTCATAGACCCTTGTCATTGCAATTACTGAATCTGATTTCTTTTTAATTAATTTAATTATAGCATTATCAATGTGTTCTCTGTTTCTAAATGGTGCTACAGCTGGCAATTCAACTATGAAATCGTACTTTTCTTTGTATATTTTCTCAGCTTCTAACACAGCATGTTTGAGTGCATCTCTGGACCAGATATGGTCCAATGCTAGTTTTTTAGGTCTTAAAAACGGAACTTCTGCACCATAGTTCTGAGAAATTTTCTTAATTTTTAAACTATCTGTTGAAACAATGACCTTTGATATAAGTTTTGATTTTTTTGCTGCATAAATTGAATAGGAAATTAGTGGATGACCACAAAGGTCTTTTATATTTTTTTTTTTAACTCCCTTAGATCCTATTCTTGCTAAAATAACAGCTAATATTTTTGGTTTTTTTTTCATCTATTTTAACATATTAAAAATTTTATTTGAAATTATTTTATGACCATTAAATTTAAAATTTTTATTAATAATACTTTCTAAAAGTTTTTTATTTTCATTTTCAATCTTACTTTTAATAATTTCCTCAAAATCATTAATCAGACGAGAAGCTTTAACAGTGTGTGTTAAATCGTAAGCACGTAATTGATGTAAATTCCAGTTAATTTCGGGATTGTCGTCACTTAAAAAATATATCGAAGGTTTCCTCTCTTTTAGTACTGAAGATATAGTATTAAAACCTGGTCTTGCTATTACAAGATCAGAAATTTTAATATAATCAGTTAACAATGCATTTTGTGGAATTTTAAATGTATGTTTAAAATTACCAAATGATTTAGGGTGAAAAAATTTTATTAATCTATTTTTTTGATTTTTTTTTAAAATTTTCCTAAAATTATTGTTCATTAATTTATCTCCACTATCCATTAATAATACATTATATTTTTTTTTAAGTTTTATATTTGACTGTGGAGGCTTTAAATTTGAAACTATAAAAGGCACTTTTAAATGATTTTTATATTTATTTAAAATACTAATTGGTGTTAGGGGTGGAAAAAAAAATTTAGACGATAAATTTAATTGTTTTTCCCAATGACTTACTATGTTTTTTGGAACTATCATTGGTAAAAACTGACTAAAAAACCAATCCCAAGTAAAATGGCAAATACTAAAAACTGGTTTTCCTAATTCTTTTCCAACTTGAACAGCTTCAGGACTTATATCGCTGATAAAAAAGTCATAATCTTTATCAGATAAATTTTTATCAATCCAATCATTTGATTTTGTTATATAATTAAAATAATATCTTTTTGTTTTTATTAAATCTATACTTGCATTATTTTTACTAAAAAATTTAATTAAATTATCATCTTCTATAAAATTAAATTCTTTTAAAAATAGCTTAGCTAAATTATTTTTTTTAGATTGTATTGTAATACTCAAATTAGGTATTAATTTTTTTAATTCTTTTAAAATTGTGATTTCTCTTATTAGATGCCCCCATCCCATACAAGATATAAAAACTTTACATTTCATATTTAAAAAACTTATATTTTAAAAAAATTAATTTACAATAAGTTAATTATTGCTATTAATGTAAAAATTTAAATGTTAAAAAAAAGGAAAAGGAAATTATTTTTTCATTGCGGATCAATAAATCCAATACTAGCAACTGAATTAGAATTGATTAATGATGCATTAAAAAATGACGAAGAAGTTATACTTGTTAATGCAATATATGGCTTAGATTCTACTTATTGGAATCCCTTTTTGTTTGCGCCGTTTCAAAATTTATGTAATTCAAAATTTGAAAGATCTATTAAAAAACTTAAAAATAATAAAAATTTTAAATTAATTTATTTTAAAAATAAAAATTTCAATATAGGAAAGATAAAAAATTCTCAGATATCATCTATAAATAAGCTAAGAAAAATAAAGTTTTATAGTTCTCCGATTGGATATGGAATTGCATCTAGCATTCAAACACTACTAAAAGACAATAAACCAAATTTGGGATTAAAACAAAACAGAGATCTAATTCATAAAAAATATGTTACTTCAATAAAGATATATAATTTTATAAAACAAATAATACTAGAATATCAACCAAATGAAATTTTTATTTTTAATGGAAGAATAAATGAATCTTGGACAATTGTTTGTCTGGCAGAGAAATATAAAATTAACTATTTTACCTATGAAATTGCAAATCTCAAAAATAGTTACTATGAAATACATAAAAATACATTACCCATGTTTTATGATTATAATATTAAATTTCCAAAAAAAATTAATAAGTTAAAAATATTAAAAAAAAAAAGAGAGATTGATAAATTTGTAAATAAAGATCCTATTTTTTTTGATAATTCTTCTTGGACTAACCATACAACTTTATTTAGAAAAAGTTTTCTACCAAAAAATTTTAACAAAAAATTAAGAAATTTTTGTATTTTTAACAATAGTTTAGAAGAACTTGACTCTGTAAGAGGGAATGCTCTAAAAGCTCGAAAAAAATCTCCAAATGATATAATTTTCGAATTATTAAAAAAATTTAATAAAGAAAAAAATTTTTTCTTTTATTTAAGACTTCATCCCAATTTAGTTAGTAAAAATATTTTATCAAAAAATATAACTACACAATTCCAAGAAATTATACAGAAAGGTAAAAAGTACAGAAATTTAAAAATTATTTGGCCTGAAGAAAAAGTCGATAGCTATGAATTATTAAAAAATTGTGAAAAAGTTATAACTTTTGGTTCAACAATTGGTTTTGAAGCGTCGTATATGGGAAAACCGGTTGTATGTATAAATAATAAAAAGTCACAAGGTACAAATTATGCATATTTTCCAAAATCTTTTAATGAAACTGTAAATTTAATTAAAAAGAAACTTAAACCTAAGCCAAAATTTGGCTCATTGTATTATTTTTATCTTAGATTTAACCGAGGAAATAAAATGAAATATTGCAAACAAATTAAAGATAAGTGGTATTTCAAAAATCAATTAATTGAACCTGGATATAGTTCGATTTTTAACTATTACTTGAAAAAAATTATCTATCTTACTTTTAGCTTTGATTTAGAAAAAGTATACTACAAAGTTAAAAATAGCTATTTGTTTAGAAAATTTTTTGTTTATTATTAATTTTTTTAATAAAGTTATCCATTTAATTCTAAAAAAATTTTAGCTGACATAAATCTAAATAAAAACTTACTATCAACTTCAGTTGTACCATCTTTTAATTTAAATAAATACTTTTTAAACTGCTTTTTAGATATAATTTTATAAATATAAGATTTTTTATTTACAAAATTAATGAATATTTTTGAATTAAATTTTAATAATTTAAAAATTGAAAAATTGAAGCCTTTTTTAATTGGATCCCATACAATTTTGTTAGGTAATTTACCATTTAAAATCTTTCTCAAGATATACTTTGTGTAACCATTATGTAAAAAAAACTTTACTGGGATTTTTTGGAGAAACTCATACAAATTTCTGCATAAATATGGAGATCTATTTTCTAAAGAAAACTGCATGAAATTTATGTCATCTGATTTATTATAAAGTGGAACATGTAAAGAAAATGTTTCGTGCATCATTGCGTTTTTTAGAAGTGATTTATGATATCTTTTATATTTTAGTCTTGGTTTATATGGTTTAATAAATAAATTATTTAAATTTAAATACTCATCAAAAATATATTTTGTTTTTTTAAGTTCAAATTCTTTTAAATTTCTAAATGTTTTGTTTCTTATTTGTGGAAGTACGTTTTTTTCCCATTGATTATAATAATTTTTGTAAAGATTTTTTTTTTTCAAATTTCTTATATCAATTAAATATTGCAAATGATGATGGAAGAATCCAGAAAAAAGTTCATCAGCGCCATTTCCTGTGATAACAACTTTATTTTCTGTTTTAGATATTTTTTCTGCTAAAATATTTTTTGCGAAATCATTAATCGTTAATAGTGGCCCATCATGATATCCTATGGCTTTTTTTAGCAACTCGATACTAAATTTTTTGCTAATATCAATTTTTATATTTTTTTTTATTTTTAATTTATTTAAAATAATATTTATATTATCTCTTTCATCGTAAGTTTTATCTCTAGAATCATATATTGAAAAAGTTGATATTTTTTTTTTATAATATTTTTGAATCTTTGTAGCTAAAAAAGATGAGTCTATACCACCACTCAATAATAATGCTATCGGAACATCTGCTCGCAGTTGCATTCTAATTGTTCGATCAAGTAATTTATTAGATTTATTTATAATCGATTTGAAATTTGTCTTTATTTCTTTATTTTTCAATTTTTCCCAATATCTGTGTTTAGAAATTTTAAGATTTTTTGATATTTTTACGTAAGTTCCAGGTTCTAAATTGTAAATATTTTTAAAAAAAGTTTTATTGTCTAAACAAACTGCTCTGTGCCCAAAATGAAGGAAGTCAGTTATTTTTTTGTAATTAATTGAAAATTTTTTTTTAAAAAAAAGTTTTTTTATAAATTTAATTTCAGAAGCAAAATAAAAACCATTTTTTATTTTATGATAATATAATGGTTTTTCTCCAAATCTATCTCTAGATAATATTAAACTTTGCTTTTTTTTATCATAAATTGCTAGACTCCACATACCCTCAAAAAATTCAAAACATTTAGCTCCATATAATTTATAATATTGCAAAATTACCTCTGTATCTGAGTTTGTTTTGAATTTTACTTTTTTAGAAATTCTTTTTTTTAACTCTAAATAATTATAAATCTCACCATTATAAGTCATAACAAGATTATCGATTTTGAAAGGTTGGTCGGATCTGTCTTTAATATCTATTATTGATAATCTTGAGTTTAAAAGATAAAGATTTTTTTTTTTAGTTAGATTTTCTTTATAATAGTCTTGAAAATCTGGGCCTCTATTTCTCATTAACCTCAGAGTAGAGTTAATATATTTTGTTTTGATAGTTTTGTTTCCAAAAAAACCGGATATTCCGCACATATTCTATTTATAAATATATTAATTCATTACCACATCTAATTTAATTAATATCTAAAGTCTAAAAATTTTTTTCAGTGCATAAATCAAGCCAATTGAGCTATTAGTACTGGTCAGCTACATGCGTTACCGCACTTCCACACCCAGCCTATCAACGTG
>MDTA01056254.1_pt1 | contig 14318 bp, 9 predicted proteins | sample 811151 | NCBI WGS metagenome assembly MDTA01 (sample SAMN05326648, study PRJNA326480) | marine metagenome | isolation source: seawater | place: Indian Ocean: South | collected 2010 | reverse complement strand
CATTGCAGCTGGTGGATCTCCGTCGATTGAACCAAAATTACCTTGCCCGTCGACCAAAGGATATCTCAAAGAAAAGTCTTGAGCCATCCTAACCATTGTATCGTATATCGATTGGTCACCGTGTGGGTGATACTTACCCATTACTTCTCCAACAGAACGTGCCGATTTACTGAATTTTTTATCTGCAGTGTGACCACCTTCGTGCATTCCATAAAGCACTCTTCTGTGAACGGGTTTCAGGCCATCTCTTGCATCGGGAAGTGCCCTTCCAATAATTACGGACATAGCGTAATTTATGTAAGATGTTTTCATTTCCTCTTCTAATGATTGGTTCAAAAGATTGCCTTGAGGAACTATTTCTTCATCTCCAACATTATCGATATTTTCTTCTTCAGATGTCAAGGTTAGTCACCTCCTTTGCATGTTTTTCGATGAAAGCCCTTCTATCAGGAACATCTTCTCCCATTAGAATTTCAAATAATCTATCTGATTCTTCAGCATCTCTAACTGTCACCTTTAGCATGGTTCGAGACTCAGGATTCATTGTAGTCTCCCATAATTGTTCAGGATTCATCTCACCGAGACCCTTGTATCTTTGAACACCTATTTTGGTATTTGGATTTCCAGCTCTTAAATCTTCAATCATTTGATCTCTTTCTTCATCGCTAAATGCATATTTACTGACTCTGCCTTTTGATAATTGATAAAGTGGAGGCTGGGCAATATACACGTGCCCTTCGGATATTGCTCTTCTCATAAACCTCCAAATGAATGTTAACATCAAAGTCCGAATGTGTGCGCCGTCTACATCGGCATCGGTCATGATTATAATCTTTGAATATCTCAATTTTTCAGGGTTAAAAGCCCCTTCATCCTCGGGATTATTACCAACCCCAGCGCCCAATGCTCTAATCATTGTTTGTATCTCTTGGTTTTGAAATACTTTAGCAACGTTTCTTTTCTGCCTCTCGACATTGAGTATTTTACCTCTAAGGGGTAAGATTGCCTGAATCCTGCGATCTCTACCGGTCTTGGCAGAACCTCCTGCAGAATCTCCTTCCACCAAGTATACTTCACATTCGGCAGGGTCTCTTGATTGGCAATCAGCAAGTTTACCTGGAAGTCCTCCTCCTTCAAGGACGCCTTTTCTACGTGTAAGTTCTCTAGCTTTTTGAGCCGCTTTCCTAGCCTTTGATGCCAGCAATGCCTTCTCTATGATCAACTTGGCGACTGAAGGGTTCTCTTCGAAAAATTCGCCTAATTTCTCATAAACAATAGTCTGGACTATTCCAGTCACTTCGCTACTAACCAGTTTATCTTTAGTCTGAGAAGAAAATGATGGGTCAGGATGTTTTACGCTGACAATAGCCGTAAGGCCCTCTCTGACATCATCGCCTGATAGACTATCTCCTTTGAGTAGATTCTTTTTCTTCGCATATGAGTTAACGCAACTTGTAAGAGCTGTTCTAAGTCCGGACATATGAGTTCCGCCGTCTTTATTTCGGATGATATTTGTATAGCACCTAATAGATTCACTAAAGGCATTTGACCACTGTAAGGCTAGGTCGATGGTTACTGTTCCAATCTCTAATTCTTTATCACCTGAAATTACAATTACGTCTTGATGCATTGCCTCTCTGGTTTTATTAATCTGAGATACAAACTCACTTATCCCGCCTTCATATAGGTGATTTGAAACGTGTGGTTCTTCGCCCCTCTCGTCAGTAATTTCAATTTCCAGTCCAGCATTCAGGAATGCGGTTTCTTTCAATCTTGTATCTATCTGCTCGAATTCAAACTCTATGACATCAGTGAAAATTGTCAAGTCGGGTTTGAATGCTATTGTTGTGCCAGTATCATCGCAATCACCTATTATTTCTAAAGGCGAAGCAGGTACTCCAGCATGATATCTTTGTTGATGTATTTTCCCATCTCTATGGATAGTAACTTCCATCCATTCAGAAACTGCGTTCACGGCGGATACACCTACTCCGTGCAATCCCCCTGATACCTTGTATGAACTATTATCGAATTTACCGCCAGCATGAAGTTTAGTCATGATTACCTCTGCTGCGGATACTCCATATTCGTCGTGCAAGCCTACAGGAATACCTCGACCAAAGTCTCTAACTGATAACACGCCATCGGATTTTACATTGACTTCTATCTTGCTGTTAAATCCTGCTAGATGCTCGTCGACAGAGTTATCCACTACTTCCCAAATACAATGGTGTAAGGCGGAACCATCGTGAGGATCTCCAATATACATGCCCGGCCTTTTTCTAACAGCTTCCAAACCTTCCAGTACTTGGATACTAGAAGCACTATAATCATCACTCATTTTTTCATCTCCGGATTTTAAATTCAATACTACTGAATTTGACTTTATTTTTAAGGGGATTTAATGCTGTAATTAGTATGAAATTTACCGCCAGATTTTGGCGCAATGCATCGATTCCTCGTCCCCCTCACCCCTACCATTGTTAACCATCATTGAAGGTGTTTAAAGGTAGTGGAAAAGAAGGCGAAAATATGTATATTTATACAGTCAAATTGACCTTTCAAATTTGATAAAAATGATTATTTTTAATTTAGAGAATTTTTTTATCAAGCGTGAGCGTTAATAACACCCCCTTTTTGGAGCAAATATGGCAGAGCCAAAAGTGTGCGTATCTCTCGAGGGTATTACTGTAGATGAAATGATTGACGAAGCAAACAGAGCAAATATTGCTGGCGCTGATTATATCGAAGTCCGATTTGATAAATTATATTTGATTAAGCCTGAACCAACCTTTACTGAAAATGAAGATGGTGAAAAAATTAGTAAAATGCCTCCTGAAACTGAATGGACCGTTAAAGACTTCAAAGATGTAGACATTGAGAAGTCTATTTCTGCTCTAAAAGAAGCAATACCTGTTCCTGTAATTTTTACAGTTAGACCTGTCAGAGAAGGAGGTTTCTTCGCTGGAAATGAACAGGAAAGACTTGAAGTTCTTAGTAAGGCAATTGAATCAGAGGTTAGTTTCGTAGATTTAGAGCTTTCAATTGATGAAAAGGATAGAAAGAAACTCCATTCCGATGCATCTAACGCTGGATGTAAAGTAATCGCATCATACCATGATTCTAATTCTACCCCAAGTGCAGATGAAATAATAGAAATTGTAAGATCAAATTATGATAAGGGAGACATAATGAAATTCTGCTCATCAATATCAAATCACCAAGATTCTTTACAAATTATCGAAGCTGCTCACTCCTTATCTAGCGATGATGAACCACATAGTCTGATGGGATTAGGAAATGGAGGTGATTGGGTAAGGCTACATGCACCTATCTTGGGTCAAAGTTTAGTTTATGCTACTATGCTTAACCATTTCAGATTGTCCGATAGAGGATTGATTAACGTTAGAGATTTAAGAGATGCCTGGGCACTATTAGAATATTAAACATAGGATGACTTTTGAATCAAAATCCATTTTCTAATTACTACACAACTATCCATTTTCATTGCTTTTGAAATTTTCAAAAGCCTCTGAGGCGCTCTGTTCGACTGGAGGTGGCAATTCTGCTGCGGTGTTTAAAGATGGAACAATACCCATTGATTTTTCCTCAGTTTGTAGACCTGCCTTCATATATCTCGCATTAAGGATAAACGGGAATATTGCAAATCCTATGATTAGTACCAAGAACACTAAAGAAACCGTAAAATTGGGTAAAATCAGTGTCCTTTCAGTTGTTATAATTGTAACATCTGCAGCAGTAATTGTTTCAGGAGGTTGTGCGTCGTTATCATGGACATTGTCCCATGTGTCGATTACAATATAGAAATCTTGCCAGTCTTGATTACCAAACAAGCCTGAATAAACTTCAGGCCCGTCAAGACTCAATGCGAAATTTACTTTGTCGACATTCTCATATTGATGAGCGTCTCTAAAAGACTTCCAGCCCAAGAAATTGAAACTTCTCCATTCAGGTGGAATGTCACTCAATGATTCTTCAGTATCTGAATACCAGCGGTTATTAGAATGTGAAGAATAATAACTTTCTTCATATTTAGTATATTCACTAGATGTTAGTAAGTAAACATCTGCATTAACGTTTGAACCATTTATCTGGTCAAAATCTTGTAGAGTAATACAAATAGTAGTTCGATGATTTGCGGAAAGATTCAATTTTAATGCTCCAACGCTATCGTTGCCAATCAATAGTGTCGCATGATTATTTGAAATGAATGGATCTAGAACTAATTCTTCTTGCTCCCAAGGATAATAATACATCCATTCCGGTTCAGGACTCAATGCCATATCAATGACAATTTCTTCGCTGTTAGATTTACCATCTCTATTTTTTCCATCACCTGGGCCCTCATCAAAATAATTCCACCAACTGTCATATGGGTTGAAATGAGGTACCATGGCAATTCTCTGCAATGATTGATTCCAACTTACTGGCTCAATATCTCCTTCGCAGGCATCGGCTGCAGAAGCATTATTGAGAAACAAAGGGCTATCATTTACAGTGGGAACTGTGAGAGGTAGAATGAACATCGCAAGAATCAAAAAAACTAATTTTGACCTCATTAAATCTCCTCATCAATACTCATCAATAGACAGTTCAAGATACTAGCGATTAAATTCGTCTCCTCAAAGGCCTAATATAACCACTTTCATCATTTCTACGTTCTTCCTTAGACAATATAGCCGGTGCAGGTGGAGGAGTATGCTGATCCATTCCTAAAAGTCCACCTTGGACTTCGACATGTTCTACATCAGTATACGTCTCAGCAGCTTGCTTTGCTTCATCTTCGACCTCACTAGACTCCCTCATAACTAGCCATCCAAGAATCAATGCAACCGCTATCAAAGCTATGAAGGTAGCAAGGTCTGAACCTGCTTCTTTAATCCAATTCATCCAGTCTTCAACCTCGAAATCGGATAGAGAAGGTGGTGCGTCTGGTTTAGGAGCAACATTTACTTCTTCTGTCAAATAATCACACATACCTAAACCATCACAAGCAAGTAATCCAATTTGATATTTTCCAGAATTATTCCACGTGGTTTCAATTCTATAGATGACGTCGCTGGCAGGTATAATGTAATCATCTGTTGGATCTCCATTGCCGTCTTCATCAAATTGTAAATTTATATCCCATTTTACTATCAAACTAGGATCAATAAATTCATCTTTATCAAAAAGTGAGCCATCATCAATATTTAAGTCGCGAAAAATTAACACCTGTTTCTCTAATTCTAAGTCAGTAATATTTGCAGAAAGATAAACTGATTCTTCAATTACTATTTCCTCTGGAATAGAAATATCGATAATGCCTGGAGGATTATCAACCATTATCGTAAAGGATTGCCTAGAAACATCACCGGTACCAAAAGCATCTCTCACTGTTAAAGTTACGGTGTATTCACCAGGATTAGAATAAGAATGCCAAGGTGATGGTTCGTGATTAAGTGGTGAAGCATCTCCAAAATCCCAAGTATACTCAACAATACCATTCCAATTTTCTAAATTTGAATCTAATGGTGAAAATTTGCCTTCAAACTTCCTATCTCCGTCCCTAGTTCCGTCTGAATCGAAATAAAGCATCAAATTAGGCGCAGTGAAGGTATTATCTTCCCCATCAAAGGTATGAGACCAAGCGTCAGGAATGAAACCTTCAGGCATTGGAGTTGAGTCTGTAACCTGCTGACCAGAAACCCAAGCATCTAAAATTTTGACAGATATTATTGGTAGTGGATTAGAAATTCTAATTGTAAGTGATCTCGAGATACTTTGTTCGCCCTGTTCATCTATGACAAATAAACTGACTGAATGTATTCCTGGTTCAGTGAAAGTAAATGTTGTTTGAGGTTTATCTCCATAAGTCCCATCACTGAACGTCCAATTAAATATTAGATCGCTCGAATCACCCATTGTTCCATCAATATCATATGAATTTCTTCCATCAAAGGTGTATGGTACATCTGTTTCTCCATCCTCCATTCTAAAATCAATGATATTAGTTCCATCGTCATCATTAGTCTTGACAATGAATTCAGCAATTGGAATCTGGTTAAGTACATTGATGAATAATTGGGTTGAGGATTTACTGCCATCATCATCAGTTACGGTAATTAATGCAATTTTCAACCCCGGTTTATCCCACGATGGAGTCGGATAAGCGAGTGTTGAGCTAGTTTCAACGAAATCATCATTCTTATCGGTTATTCCTCCACCCAAATTTACTCCATCAGGGAAACTCCATTCATACTGAACAATACTCCCATCATCATCGGCAAAAACATCTGGCATCAAAATTGAATTATAGGTATATGTGGTTAGATTATCTGAAAATATTTGATATGGAACTCTGTTGTTTACATACACTAAAATGCTCTTTTGCCCGGAGTTTATACCATCAAAAATTGTCAAAGTAAGATTGAATGTGATATTCTCGCCTGTAATATCGCCCCATTCATGCTGAGCTAAATAAAGACCAACTCCTGAATCAATACTGCCATCGCCCCAGTCCCATTGGAACAATAAATTCTCGACGGGAACATTGTCTGAAGATTTGGACCCTGAAAACTGAATTAATTGATTTGTAAATATACTAATTTCACTGTCGATTACTATATTGTTAACCGAGATAATTGGTACTGGTAAAGAGTCGTCAGTAACATTTACTCTATGCAGTTCGGGGGCAGACCAGACACCTCCCTGATCCATTATTCTCAAGGTCGCATTGTAATTTCCGATATTTTGATAAGACCTCGTCGGTGATTTTAGTGATGAGGTAGTTCCATCATCAAAATCCCAAAGATAAGCAACCGGAGAGTCCCTGTATGGTAAGGAATTATTATCTAATGATAGACCCCAAGCATCAAATCCTCCTCCTGCAAATTCAATATTTTCCCAGGTTTGCGATTGATTTGTAGAAATACTTCCATTCGCACTAGGTATCATATTTGAAAGTGTTAAAGGTGCTGTAGAGGTTGTGTTAATTAAATTACCAATCATATCATACCACTTAAACTTCAGATAATATTGACCATCCATGTTCGATGTAAACCATACATTACTATTCGTGTCTTGTCCGCCACCAGCAGAAATTCTGTTGGTTATCGTATCAACAATTTCTCCCGATGAATCAATCACGCTAACTTCCACGTCCAAATCTTCAAAAAAAGCATTGGAAAAGACATTGAAGTTAATTTTCGCAGTATCATCATTACCATCTCCATCTCTATCAGATGTTTCCGTGGTGTTTATTGTAAGAGTTGCTGGCGAAGTAATTCTAGCTGCTTCGATATCAACTGTGCCTTGAGGATAGGATGTACCACAAGATGTGTAATCACAATCCGCAACAGTGCTTGCATACCATGTTATTGCCCAAACCTCATCAGTTAAATTTCCGAAACCTGGTACTAGTGAAGTTGCAACATTGCTCTGGAAATTTAAATCTGAAACAGACCAAAGTCCGTCAACAGTTGATTTTGATACAACTACACCGTCGAATTGACTGACATCAGAAGTCAATCTAATCGTTAGAGGTGCTGGTGATGAGCCCCCCGGTGTGAATTTGAATGCCCTAATTCCCCAACCTTCAACAGTATGTCCAGTGGAAGACCAAGGAGAGCTCCAATCACTGTTTGTATCAGCTGGTTGAACTCTACAAAATGAACCTGACGAACATGTAGGAGTCAAATCTAGGTTAGAAAATCCGTAGATACCTTGATCAGAATCTAGAACTGCTGCGATTGAGAAGTTAGCAAAAATTTGACCCATTGTCCTGCCTATAGAGCCACTTTGCCCTGCAGGAGGCGACAATGCCAATTTCTCTACTCCAACGCCCCCTGTTGCAGAATCTTGCACCAACTGTCTAACTGCTGCTCCACCACCTAAATGATCAGCTAAATACATTGTAAAAATGAAACCGGCTCCATAATCTGCAAATCTCTGATTCCACCATCTGACAGATAATTCTGAAGACTCTGTCCACTGATTTAAATGACTAACTAAAGTAGAATCGGCTCCAAAACAAAGATAGATTGCAACATCGGCATTACCCTCATCAATCCACAGGTTTTCATAAGGATCTTGTGCATTGTGGAGAAGATGTTCTAATTCATGAGCAATTATTGATTTACCCCATGTCAACGTTATATCAGCGAAATCTATGAACACAGATTCTCTAGAACTTGCAAATGAAGGAGAGAAGTAACCTCCAGTGTTGTATGGTCCGTCAATGTCATAAATTATAATTTGAACTTGACAATTATTGTCAATATCTGGAGGAGCAAGACCTCGACCATCTTGGTAGTCTTTACCATAATATGTAGTCATAGTAGGATAGATTGTGTTATCCCAAGACGATGCTAGATTGTTAAGAACTGTTGAAGAGAGGGTCCTTCCTGTTTGGACAACAAAAGCAACAGTACTTGTGGTCTTGGCGACATATGCATTAATCGAACCACCTGAAGTTGGAACAGATAACTCATCGCCAACTAAATGAGGACTGCAAACCCTGCCGCTGGACCTGCCACTAGTGACAGGTTCATACTTCATTTCATCAACTCCGGGCCTTCCAGCATCAATCCAAGCCTGTTTCATAAATCCATAAGCAGAAACAACCGGCTCAGGTTCGTCTATGAACAGGTACTGTGAACCATTATTGGGATCAAAATCTTTCAAGTCGCCTATTATGACTCCTCCCGCATTATACGGAACTCTGTGATTTTCATCCGATGAGTCCGCAATAGATGTTGGAATTATAGGAGATAAAATTGATACAAAGAAAAGGGCGATTAAAAATACGGCTTTATTGGAGCGATTTTCCGACATAATAAACTACCCAAATAATTGCGATACTGCTATCAAATTAAGCGAGTCGAAAAGAGGTATTTAAGGGTCAGTCTAATAGGAGTCATTAATGCTCATACCTTCGAAGGATATTTCCTCACTGAATAAAACACTACTATTATTTGCGATAATTGCGCTACTGCTCAATAATAGTACGTTGGTTTTAGCTTCGGAAAATGAACAACAAATAAGTTATATTGAAACGGTACCTTGTGATTATTACGGCAATTTTTCATTCAATTCTACTGCAGCCAACGAATCAGTACACTGGCAAGTTGAATTAGGCCCTAGATTGCCTGGCTCTAATGCTTCTTTTGAACTAAGAGAATCTATCAAAGAGAACCTGACAGATTGGACTTTTGAAGAGGAAACTCATTACCGCGAAGATTTTTATTTGACTAATCTTATAGCTACCTACAAGCCTTTTAATTCCTCCTCTCAAGAGATTTATCTTGTAGCCCACTATGACTCAAGAGACCGTGCTGAAAGAGACGATAACGAAAGTCTTCGAGATATTCCTATTGATGGAGCCAATGATGGCGCTAGCGCTACGGCGGTACTTATCGAGATGGGTAAAATTATTCCCCAAATGAATTTGAATCATACTGTAAAATTATTTTTCACAGACGCTGAAGATCAAGGGGAAAGAGCCGGAATTTATGGTTCAAAAGCATGGGCAGAGAACAAAACAGATGATGAATTAAGCGATATTTCGGCATTTATAGTTATAGATATGATTGGCGATTATGATTTACATTTTACGCATGTTTGGCCGGGTACTTCAGAACTTTGGTTAACCATTCAGTCATTAGCCGAAGCATTAGGCTTGGTTGAAGGCGAGGAGGACTGTTTAGGTAATCCAGGAGTGGATGTATTTGACATCGATACATCGCATGGAGTAATAGATGACCACGTTGCTGCATTTGAAAGAGGAGTTCCTGCTATAGATATCATCGACATACATTCAGGTGAAGGCGCTGAAAAATGGGGTGGTTATTGGCATACACACAACGATACAATAGACAAAGTTAGTGCTGATTCCTTAGGAAAAATTGGGCAACTACTTGAATTAGGATTGCTTAGTAATTCATGGATATTAAATTCAGATAGTAATGTAACCGCAGAGATTAATGAAACTGAACAAAATACAGATGTTGAGAATAGTTTTGCCTTAGGAATTATATCACTTTCAATTACCTTCGGGGTTTTCTTGATTATTTTTGTACTAGACTATAGAATAAAAAAGATATAGTGTTGCGCGGACTTTGAGGGGAAGGGGTATTATCCGCGCACCTTTACCATTAACTAAGCGGGAGGGGTGTGTTTGACAGAAAATGACTTTGAAGAACGCCGAAAGGCACTCAAAGAGCGCGTCAAAAAACAACTTGAGAACTCCTCTAATGATACGATAGAGGAAGAAATTGTTGTACTGGAAAGTCCCGTTGAATCATCTGTTGACTCATCGGAAAAAAGAAATCTTGAAAGAATTTTAGAATTGGAAATGGATGATAAATCAAAACTTAGAAAAATGGCCTCAGTATTAATTTTGGTTGGCAGTATTCTAGGAATATTCAGTGGAGGAATTATTTTACAGGGAAACCCGTCTGAATTACTTAATTCATCGATTTTTGATCAGACTCAGAGTGTAGATATAACAGGTCAAACACTAGATTTAGAAGGGCATGGAATATACAACGTCAGTATCATTTTATTAGATTATGACAGTTCCGAGACTATTCAATCAACACTTACTAATGATAACGGTTATTTTCAACTCAAAAATGTAAAAGCTGATAGAATGATACTAAGAGTTTCATTGGAAGGATACGATACTATAGAGAGAACTTTCGATGCAGTTGATGGATTCATGCAGCCGTTTACAATGAAAAATGGCAGTGATTTAGTTACTGAAAATTTCATTTCAGAAGATTCAGGTTGGTCATTAGAAGCAGCGGTAGGTTTGTCTACATTTATCGGCGTAGTGACTATTCTAACTGGTATTGTTGGAATTCAAGCTTCGGTTGAAATAAGAAGAGCAAAGCGATACAGAAGAACTCAATACCTAGCCGGTGTAAGTCTTTTCAGCCGTGGATTAATTATTTTTGGACCTATACTAATTTTAGCCGGAATGGGACTATTAGTCTTAACCAAAGAACAATTTGAAGATGTTGAAGAGGTGTGATAATGTACCTCATTTCTATTGAAGGCGGAGATGGTTCCGGTAAAGGTGAGGCTGCCAGAATAATCTTAGAACTAGTCAATGATTATCCATTCCCTCAAGTTTATTCAACCCATGAACCTAGACGACATAGTGAATTGGGTAAATTAGCCTTAGATTCTGTTCAGACAGGTGATAAAACCCCACTTCAAGAGGCCGGTTTGTTTGCTGCGGATAGATTAGATCATTCTCATACTTGGATAAAGCCACTATTAGAAAAAGGAAATATTGTGATATCAGATCGAAACATACACTCATCTTTAATCTACCAAGGAATTGTAGGAGATCTGGGATTAGAGCAAGTTTGTAAAATGAATGCTGCAGCAATGATACCCGATTTAGTTATTTGGATTGATTGTGACCCTGAAAAAGCGATAAAACGAATTCAATCAGGCACTCTCCGAATGACTAGTGAAAAACAAGAATATTTTGAAACAACTGATATTCAAAAGAAAATCCGTAAAGGATTCAATGACCTTCTATCTGGTAAGATTAGAGTTCCTGAACCTTTTGATAAATGCTGTGTGGTAGGACCAATACTCAATGAAGGTGGGCTAGATGAATTAAGAAGAAAATTAAGGGATGAATTACGCTCTTTTTTCAATAGAAAACCCGCACCTCTAAATGTTGACTCCGACCAAGTAGATAGATACTTACTTAACAGCCTAGTTAAAGATGTGAAGAAACAAACTCGCCTACCTGGTGCTCCTGAAATGAAAACTGCAATTCATATTGGGTGGTTATCTGGAAAAAGTCCCAGTGAATGGATGAAACTAGGAGAAGATTTGTGGCCGAAAGATACTGCGAAAGAATTTGATGTTCCTGCTACGTCTTATTCTCAATCATGCTGGTCAATTCTGGGGACCCTATCACTAATAGTTGGCTCCACTGAAGTGCCTAGGTTACACAAATCATTAGGCCCCCACAGAATGGTAACACAAAGACACACGCAGCGCTTAGTAAAATGGCTTGAACACGAACGATGGATTCACAAACAACAATCACATGTTCCATTCTCTGAGGCTAAGGTTTTCAAGTTAAGGGATGAAAAATTGGGATATGGAAGATTGGCTTTAGCTATGTGGCCTCTAAGATCTTCTCTCGCATCGTGGAGAAGAAGCAACCCAAACTCAAAATGGGAAGATTCACTACCTGAAATTTTGTTACACGGTACCGGAAAAAATCCGTCGATAACGATAAGGAGGTCGGTAAATAATATTCTCAAGCGCTTGGAAATGTTGACTAGTGGACATGAGAATTGTCCAACACCAAAAAATGCTGATGAGTTAATAATATGGTGGAAAACTAAGCCTCCAAAATAATTACTCTTCTTCGTTAACCAACTCAAATCTAAGTCCACTTGGTAAACGGACTTCTCCTGCTGACTTGAAAAATTTCGGCCTTGCTGAATATGTTGCTGCGATTAGAATACCAAAACCAATCCCGAATGCAATTCCGGTAATAGGCCTCATCAAATTATTCGATTCATAAGATGTTAGTAATTGAGTAAAACCATCAATTATCAGCGGAAGACAGAATAGTGTTCCAATCATAAGCCAAGTATATGTTCTGAAATTCTTTCGATAAATTTCCTCCAGCCAATGATCGGGGAATATGGATAGGCAGGTGTCTTTTATTGTCCACCGGTTGTATCCTCTTCGGGAGAATAGGAGACCCCCAACAGCAATTCCGAAGAACATGCCGATATCTCGAGTACAAACTGGCATCTGATTACCATTAATCTCCCACGAACGCTCAGCTTTATTGTGACAATTAAAATCGCCAAATGCATAGATGAAGCCTGTATAAAGGTCCAGTTCTGACCACGCGAACTTTTCTTCCTTACCATCATTACCAGAGGAATATAATCCATCCTGAGTCATATAATCTAGAGCATTTGCTCTAGCATCTAAATCAGGTACAAAGTCAGTTGGTAAGACCATCGGAGAAAAAAAGAATGATACAGTAAAGAACCCAAAAATTCCAAAAATCCACATTCCTACTTTTATCTCACGTGCCCTCTCATGTAGACCGTTCTTCTGCACATTCTCCAACTTTTGAAAGACAGACTTAATCATTTTGTCAATAAGAGTCTTGATGAGTAATGGGGAATTGGTAAGCCTGTGTCAGAACAGGAAGGCGAGCCAGTAGGCATATGGATGGGTCTGCAAGCTGGCGCTTTAATCGGCCTTTATGTCGGGTTTTCTCTGGCAACAATTTCGGTTTTAACCGATGCAGAAAAGATTAATCGCACCATATCTCTAATGTGTTTCCCACCATTTATTGGTTCTATTATATTAGGACCTTTCCTAGCAAAAAGAAGAAAACCAGTTAAATTAAGCAGAAAACCACTTGAAATGGCCAGAGAGATTCTTGAAGAATTCAATGAGGGACAAGGTAACTGGAGAGTTCTCAGTCACGTATCTAGTGATGGGATGAACATCAGAATAGACATGCATAATCTAAAAAATATTGAGGGAGTTGTCGACGCAGCATTGATAATTGCTGAGCAAAGTACTGTCAAATTCATTGTAGGAAGGGGCACTTCTAAGAGCTCATCACCAGAGTTAAGAGAACGAGTATTAAACAGAGTAGAATCCAAAGTTAGTGTTCTTAGAAGAACTAGAAAAGCAAAATCTATTGAAGTAAAGCCTGAAACGAGTCATGAATACGATACATATCAAAATAAACTGAATAAAGTTCTATTCATTCTACTACCAATTGTTTCATTTTTAGCTTGGATAGAGATGAGAAATTGAGGAACATAATTCAACATATATTATGACCTAAGAACTAAAGCACTAACCATGCGAGAAGTAACCTTGTTTTGGAAGAGGGCTAGGTTGCGAGAGTTAGATATCGCCGAAGTTCTTGATATTTTCAAGCATTTAGAATTTTTATCATACGTAAAACGTGTCCCTAAAGACGTAAGAATTATTGTAAAAGCAGATTTTGTTGAGGGTAAAACAATTGATGATATTGATGACTTATATTTCTTAGAACTTATTGAGGTTATTTTAGAGCCAATAGGCAACAATAACAGTTACATTTTGTTGGTTAAATTGAACCATTCACTATCAAATATTAATGCACGTACTAATGGAACAAGTGCAATTCCTGGATGCAGATTGGATGGTGAAGGATTAACATATATTATTCAAGGTCCGCCGATGAAACTTAGGATAGTTACAACATTAGCACGAATTTTATCAAAACCAGATAGAACAAGTGCTAGAAGTTTAGATTT
>MDTA01082608.1_pt1 | contig 14324 bp, 10 predicted proteins | sample 811151 | NCBI WGS metagenome assembly MDTA01 (sample SAMN05326648, study PRJNA326480) | marine metagenome | isolation source: seawater | place: Indian Ocean: South | collected 2010 | reverse complement strand
GACTTCTGGATTGTTATAAGCCAATTCTGCCAACACTTTTCTATCAAGCTTAATCTTAGATTTTGATAAACCATTAATAAACTTTGAATATGTGATGCCTTCATTTCTAACTCCAGCGTTAATTCTTTGTATCCATAAAGATCTAAATTCTCTTTTTTTTGCTTTTCTATCCCTGTAAGCGTATTGCATGGCTTTTTCCATTGCTTGGCGTGCAATTCTAATTGTATTTTTTCTTCTTCCAAATTGCCCTTTGACGGTCTTTAAAACCTTTTTATGTTTAGCTTTAGTAACAACACCCCTTTTAGTTCTAGCCATTTTATCCTCTTAAATTATACGGCATATACGACTTGACTATCTTTGCATCTTGTTTGGTCATTATCGTTGTACCTCTTTGTTTTCTTATTTGTGAATTAGTTCTTTTTATCATGCCATGTCTTTTCCCAGCTTGAGGCATTTTTATTTTTCCTTTAGCTGTAAATCTAAATCTTTTCTTAGCTGAGCTTTTAGTTTTTAATTTTGGCATAAACTTCAGCTTTATATATATAATATTTTATGTTTACAAGTCGATATTATCTTTAATTAGATAGGTTGAATTATCATTACCATTTGCCTACCCTCTAATTTTGGCTGAGTTTCGACCTTTGCAATATCTTTCGTTTCTTCAATAATTCTGTTCATTAAATTTTTACCAAGTTCAGCATGCTGCATTTCCCTTCCTTTGAATTTAACAGTAAATTTCACTTTATCCCCTTTAGAAATAAATTTTTTTGCATTTTTTATTTTAAAGTTATAATCGTGTGTCTCTGTGCCGGGTCTTAATTTTATTTCTTTTAGTGATACTACTTTTTGTTTTTTCTTTGCTTGATTTGCTTTTTTTTGTAAATCGTATTTATATTTACCCATATCCATTATTTTACAAACTGGAGGGTTAGCATTTGGAGAAATTTCTATTAAATCTAAGCTCTCTTGCTTTGCTAATTCAACTGCTTTATTTAAAGGCATTGTTCCTAAGTTGTTACCATCGCTACCAATTACTTGTACATCCAAAGCTCTTATTCTCTCGTTAGCTCTTGGACCTTGAGGTTTACTTCTTCTGTGAAAATAATTCGGTTTAGAATTTGACACTTAATTTAAAGGCAACTTATTTTGTTTGAGCATATTTTTAATCAGATCTTCTCTTTTGATTGTCTCTTGTTTTTCTGAACCTAGTTTTCTTACCGTAACGGTTTTTTCTGTTACCTCTTTTTTTCCGCAAACAAGTATATAAGGAACTTTTGCAAGAGAATGTTCTCTCACTTTATAATTGATTTTTTCATTTCGTAAATCCACTTCACATTTTATACCTTCTTTAAATAAATCTTCAAATAATTTCTTAACATAATCATTATTCTCTTCTGCTATTGAACACACAACAGCTTGTGTTGGTGATAGCCAAAATGGCAATTTTCCTGCATAGTTTTCAATAAGAATTCCAATAAATCTCTCCAGAGACCCAAATAGAGCTCTATGAAGCATAACTGGAACTTTTTTCGTTCCGTCTTTATCAATAAAAGTAGCTCCCAGTCTACCAGGTAAATTTAAATCCACTTGTAGTGTACCGCATTGCCAATCTCTACCAATTGCATCTCTTAAAACAAATTCTATTTTCGGACCGTAAAAAGCTCCCTCGCCTTTATTAATTGTGTATTTAAGTTTAGATTTTTTTATTGCTAATAATAATGCCTCTTCAGACTTATCCCATACTTTATCATCTCCTACTCTTTGTTCAGGTCTATCTGAGTATTTTAATATTACATCTTTGAAACCTAAATCATTATAGATTTTTAATATTAAATTTGTTACAGAAAGAGACTCTTGAGTAATTTGATCTTCGCTACAAAAAATATGGGCGTCATCTTGAGTGAACGCTCTTACTCGAAGCAAACCATGAAGCGCTCCAGAGGGTTCATATCTATGAACTTTTCCAAATTCAGAAAGTTTTAAAGGTAAATCTCTATAGCTTTTTAAACCCTGATTAAAAACTTGGACACATCCGGGGCAATTCATTGGTTTAATTGCAAAAGTTTTTTCATCCGGTGTTTCAGAAGTGAACATGTGTTGTCCAAATTTTTCCCAATGGCCAGATTTTTCCCATAAAGATTTATCTAACAATTCAGGAGTATTTATCTCTTTATACCCTGCTAACCTTTGCTTCATTCTCATATATTCAACTAATCTTTGAAAAAGCATCCAACCTTTCTCATGCCAAAATACAGAGCCGGGACTTTCTTCTCTAAAATGAAATAAGTCCATTTCTTTTCCTAATTTTCTATGATCTCTTTTTTCTGCCTCTGCTAATTGATGTAAATAAAGATCTAAATCTTTTTTTGAGTTCCAACATGTTCCATAAATTCTTTGTAGCATTTCATTGTTGGAGTCTCCTCTCCAATAAGCGCCAGAGACTTTAGTAAGTTTAAAAGCTTTTCCTATTTTTCCTGACGATACCAAATGAGGACCTCTGCACAAATCATGCCAAGTATCACCATGGTGATATACTGAAAGTTCCTCTCCTTCTGGAATGCTTTGAATAATTTCCGCCTTGTACTTTTCGCCTATTTTTTCAAAATGTGAAATTGCTTTGTCTCTGCTCCAAACTTCTCTTTTAGTTTTTACGTCTCTGTCAATTATTTCAGACATCTTTTTTTCTATTTTTTTTAAATCATCAATCGTGAAAGGCTCTTTTCTTGCAAAGTCATAATAAAAACCATTTTTAATTACAGGTCCTATTGTAACTTGTGTTCCAGGAAATAATTCTTGGACAGACATTGCCATAATGTGTGCAGCATCGTGTCTTATAACTTCTAAACCTTCTTTGTCCTTCGCGGTAATTATTTTTACATCCGAATCTTTTATTATCTCATAACTTAAGTCTTTTAACTCTCCGTTTACCTCCATCACTAAAGCAGTTTTTTCTAACGACTTACTAATTTTTTTTGACAAATCAAAACCGTTGATTGATTTTGAAAAAGATATTGTTTTTCCATCTAATAATTTTATTTGAGGCATTTATATATTTAACAATTTTTTATATTCTCTTAAAGTTGAATCACACATTGATTCTACATCAAATTTTTTTGTAACATTTTTTCGACCTTCGTTTCCAATAAAATTTAACGCATCTTGATCTAATTCCATTACAGTATTTAGATATTTAGCGAGCTCTCTCGGGTCATCATGTTTATATAAAAAGCCTGTTTTTTTGTTAACCACTGTTTCTTTAGAACCCCCTATGTCGCTCGCAACTATTATTTTGCTCATTGCTTGGGATTCAACTGCGACTCTTCCAAAAGCCTCGGGTTCAACTGAGGCTGAAACTATAACATCAGCTAAAGAGTAGGCTAAAGGCATTTCTTTACAATGATTAATAAGTTTGATTTTTTGTCCAAGTCTGTATCTTTGAATCAGATTTACTAATTTTTTTTTATATACATTTCGTCCCTGATCTGATCCAAGAATAATACTCTGAAAATTTGATTGATTATAATCCTCAACAAGAATATTAAGAGCCTCAATAAATTTTTCTTGTCCTTTCCAATAGGTTAGTCTACCTGGCATTAATATAGTAAATTTTCCTGAACTTATTTGCCATTCTTTTTTTAAATTTTCTTGTTTTAAAACTGAAATATTTTTTATATTGAAATAATCTAGATTTATGCCTCTAAAAATAACTCTGAGTTTTTTTCTTTTATTTAAATACTCGCTATAATTTTCGTTGATATGATTAAAAATAAAATTTGATCCAGCTATTGTTAATTTAGATCTTAGCATAATACTATTATAAAATTTTTTTATTTTGTTTTTAAAGTTATAAGTACCATGAAAAGTTGTAATAAATTTTCTACCAGTAATAAGACACGCCAAATAACAGGACCATGCAGGTGCGCGACTTCTTGCATGGACAATATTAATATTATTAATCAAAATTAGTAAAGATAAAATTAATGCGTTAAAAAAAACTAATATCGGATTTTTAGAATGTACCGGTAAACGAAAAATTTTTACTTTGTTTTTTTTGACAAATTTTAGAAGTTTACCTCCAGAAGTTGCAATAAACGATTTACAATCTTTCTCGGCTAAGTAATGTGCTATATCGTAACAACCTGTTTCGGCTCCTCCATATCCTAATTTAGGTATTACTTGTAGAACTTTTATTTTAGTCATTATAATTAATGTATTATACTAAAAAATTTAATAAATAACCTTAGATGAAAAAATTCAAGTATCTTAATATCTCAACAACAAAAAAACTTAGGTATATTCACTTAAATGATAAAAGAGAACTATACATAGTTTTTCTCCCAGGATTTATGTCAGATATTGAGGGTAAAAAACCTCAAACATTGAAAAAATTTGCGTCAAAAAAAAAATTAGGTTTTTTAACATTAGAATATTCAGGTCATGGTAAATCAACAGGGAAATTTGTTGATGGAAATATTTCATCTTGGTCAAAAGAAACAACCTTCTTTATCAAAAAAATAATTAAAAGAAAAAATTTTATATTAGTGGGTTCGAGTATGGGTGCGTGGATTTCTCTTAATCAATTTAAGATATTTAAAAAACAAATAAAAGGTTTTATTGGAATTGGTTCAGCGCCAGAGTTCACGACTCGTTTGATGTGGAATAAATTTCCATCTAAAATCAAAAATGAAATTAAGTCTAAGGGTAAATCTTTGATTAAAAATGGTGCTTATGAGTATCCGATTAGCTACCAGTTAATTAAAGATGGTAGAAAAAATAAAGTTTTATGTAAAACATTTCTACATCAAATACAAGTCTCAATGTTTCATGGAAAAAAAGATGAAGTTGTTCCAATTTCCTTTTCAAAAAAAGTTTTATCAACCTTTAAAAAGGCAAAGAAAAAACTTTTTATAATTAAAAAGGGGGACCATAGTTTATCAGATGTTAAATCTTTAAAAAAAATAAAAGATGAATTATCTATTATGATAAAAAATATTATTTAAACCATGCTTATAAGTTGGATATTTTAATTTTATTTTAAGTTTATTTTTCATTCTTTTGTTGCTAACTTTTTTTGAGTCTTTATAAAACTCTTTAATCATTTTATTTTTAAATTTAGAAATAGAAACTGGAACCAACTTTCTTATTTTCATTAATTTTGCAGCGTAATTTGCAACTTCTATATTTGTTGAGGGTTTGTCGTCTGCAGCGTTTAAGATAAGTGACTTATTAGGATTTATAAACATTTTTTTAATTATAATAGCTAAGTCTTCTATTCTAATTCTTGAAAAATATTTTTTTTCTTTAACATAAATCGCTTTCTTTTTAATTTTCTTTAAAACATTGTTTTCAATAGAATAAATACCTGAAACTCTTAGAATATTTACATCTAAATTTGTTTTATCTTTAAAATTAATCCACTTTTTTTCAGCAATTTTTCTGTATAATCCAAATTTAGTTTTGCCTTTAAGTTCTGAATTTTCGTTAACCCATTTTCCATTATGATTTCCATAAACGCTTGTTGCAGATAAATAAATTATTTTTTTAAATTTAGATGTACTCAAAACTTTTCCGAAGTTGTTTAAAACAACTTCTTTTTTTCCTTGAGGTGGAATTGAAACTAATATGTAGTCAGCATTTAATAATTCTTCAATAATTTTTTTATCAAAAACTTTATTATTAAATTTATATGATTTAAAATATTTATTTTTGAATGATTTATTTTGAGTTTTTTTTGTGTTTGTTGCACAAAAGCTAAAATCTTTTTTTGAGTTTAGCAATTCTTTTAGAAAATATTTTGCAGTTTGGCCAAAACCAAAAAAGAAAAATTTTTCTTTATTAATCATTAAGCAGATTTTGTTTTTAAGTCTTTTAATGTTATAGGGTTTTCAATTTTATCTAACATTTCAATTGGGCAAATTTGTATAAAATTTTTTAATTCAGCGTCAAAGTTATTTAAAATTTTTTCTGCTAATTTCGATTTTGTTTCATCATAAAATTCTGTTATTTTTTCTTTTAAAAAATTTCTCCAATAATTTGTTTCAATGGACTGCCAAATTATTGACGTTGGATTAACAAAATTCTCAAAATTTTTATTTTTATCGTATACAAAAGCCATACCTCCAGTCATACCTGCACCAAAATTGTCTCCTACGTCGCCTAAAATTATTGCTGTTCCTCCTGTCATATATTCACATCCATGAGCTCCACAACCTTCAATTACTGATATACTTCCAGAATTCCTAACTGCAAATCTCTCACCCGCCTGACCTGATGCAAATAATTTTCCAGATGTTGCTCCATATAACACTGTATTTCCTATTATAGTATTATTTTCAGAAGCAAGATTGCTTTTTTTGGAAGGATAAACAACTATTGTTCCTCCTGAAAGTCCTTTTCCTACATAATCATTGCTATCACCCTCAACAATAATTTTAATACCTTTTGTTAAAAATGAGCCTAGAGACTGACCTGCAGATCCATTCAATTTAATATTAACAGTGTCCGGTTTTAAATTATTATTTCCAAATTTTTTATAAACGTAATGAGATAGCCGTGTTCCTACTGATCTGAAAGTGTTAACAGTATTATACTCAAATATGTTTTGTTTATTGATATCAATTTTATTTTCTATCTCTGACCAAATTCTTTCATCTAGAGTTTCTGGTACCTCATTTATTGTTTTATCTTTACAAAATCTTAAATTTTCTCCCGGATCAGCTTGAACTAGCAATGGATTCAAATCTAAATCATCTAAATTAGATGCTCCTTTATTTACTTGAGATAACAAATCAGTTCTTCCAATTATTTCATTAATAGATTTAAATCCTAGCGAAGCTAAAATTTCCCTTACTTCAGTAGCAACAAATTTAAAAAGATTTACTACTTTTTCAGGCGTGCCCGTAAATTTCTCTCTTAGTTTCTCATCTTGACTACATACCCCAACTGGACAAGTATTAGAATGGCACTGCCTTACCATTATACATCCCATAGCTACCAATGATGAAGTGCCCATGCCATATTCTTCTGCTCCCATCATCGCTGCGATTACAACATCTCTGCCTGTTTTCAATCCTCCATCAGTCCTTAAAGTAATATTGTGTCTTAAGTTATTAAGAGTTAATACTTGGTTAGCCTCTGTTAGTCCCATCTCCCAAGGTATACCCGCATATTTAATACTAGTTTGAGGACTTGCTCCCGTACCTCCAGAGTGACCGGAAATTAAAATTATATCAGCTTTCGCTTTTGCTACGCCAGCAGCAATTGTACCAATTCCTGTTGAAGCAACTAGTTTTACCCCTACTCTTGCTTTAGGATTGATTTGTTTTAAGTCATAAATCAGTTGTGCTAAATCCTCGATAGAATAAATATCATGATGAGGTGGAGGAGAAATCAATGTTACACCAGGTGTAGAGTGTCTGAGTCTAGCTATTTCTTTTGTGACTTTAAAGCCAGGTAGTTGTCCTCCTTCACCTGGTTTTGCTCCTTGTGCTATTTTAATTTCTATTTCATTTGCATTGTTTAAGTAATCTACAGTTACACCAAATCTAGCTGATGCGATTTGTTTTACTCTTGAATTGGCGCTGTCTCCATTCGGAAGTTTTTGAAATCTTTTTTCATCTTCACCCCCTTCGCCGCTACAAGAAGCGCCTTTTATTCTATTCATTCCTGTAGCAAGAGTTTCATGTGCTTCAGCTGATAAAGCTCCATGAGACATGCTACCACTACCAAATCTTTTTAAAATTTCCTCAAGTGGCTCAACATCATTAATATCTACTTTATCTTTAGTGCTTTTAAATTCAAGTAAATCTCTTAGATTAATTGGTGGAAGATTATTAATTCCTGAAGAATATTTTTTATATAAATCGTAAGAGTCTTTGCTAACTGCGCTTTGCAAAAGATGTATTAGATTTCCTTGGTACTGATGATCTTCGCCACTTCTTCTGTATCTATAAAGACCTCCTATAGGCAAGGTAAAAACGTTTCTAGAATTAAATTTTGAATGAAGTTCTTTAATTTTTTTCTCTATTCCTTTTACACCAATTCCTGAAATTCTTGATGACATTCCAGGAAAGTAGTCTGCCACGATTGCACGACTTAGACCCACGGCTTCAAAATTACAACCTCCTCTGTAAGAGCTTATTACAGAAATTCCCATCTTTGACATAATTTTTAACAGTCCAGCATCTATAGATTTTTTAAATTTAGTAATACATGTTTCAAAATCATTCTTACCAAATAATTTTTTTTCAAACCTTTGATAAATACTATCAATAGCAAGATAGGGATTAACAGTTGTTGCTCCTACTCCAATTAAAACTGCAAATGAATGTGTATCTAATGCATCAGAACATTCAACGTTTAGTGAACAATATCCTCTTAAACCTAATTTAACTAAATAAGAGTGAACTGCTCCTGCTGTTAATATACTTGGAATGCTTGCTCTTTGATGCGTAACGTTTTTGTCTGAAAGTATTAAGCACGTGCTTCCTTCTCTTACTGAGGTTTCAGCTTCTTCTTTTATTTTTTCTATCCTTTCTCTTAAAGATAAGGATATATTGAATGTGCAATCTATAACTTTAGTTTTTTTTGAAAAAAACTTTTTAAATTTTTTTAGTTGAGAATTAGTAAGAATCGGACTGTCAAGAACATAAATATTTTCTTGTGTTAAATTATCAAAATCTAAAATATTTCCTAAGTTTCCAAATCTTGTTTTTAGACTCATAACTTTGTTCTCTCTCAGGGAATCGATTGGTGGATTAGTCACTTGACTAAAGTTTTGTCTGAAGTAATGAGATACAGGCCTGAAATGACTTGATAATACCGCTACAGGTGTATCATCTCCCATTGATCCAGAAGCTTCTTTTCCCTCTTCTGCCATTGGGTGAAGTATCAACTCTAAATCTTCAACACTTAAACCAGATAAATATTGTCTCTTTCTTAAATCGTCACCAGTAAAATTTGGTTTTTCATTTTCGTTTGAAATTTTTTTTTCTAAATCGATAATTTGTTTGCTGTATTTCTTATATTCTTTTGCTAATAAATCTTTTATAGCTTTGTCTTTATATAGTTTCCCTTTTTTTAAATCTATCGCAATTATTTGACCTGGACCCAATTTGCCTTTTTCTGTAATTTTTTCTTCTGGAATTTTTATCATCCCTGTTTCAGATCCTACATAAAATAAATCATCAGATGTTATTGAATATCTTAGGGGCCTTAAGCCATTCCTATCTGAAGAAGCCAAAACCCATTTAGCATCGGTGGCGCAAATTGCTGCTGGGCCATCCCATGGTTCAATTGTGCTGTTAAGAAAATTATACAAATCTTGATGGTTCTTGGGCACTGTTTTACTTCTTTTAGACCATGAGTCAGGAATCATCATTAATTTTATCAATGGAGCTAATTTTCCAGAGTGAGTTAATAATTCAAAAACATTGTCGAGAGCACCTGAGTCTGAAGAGCTTCTTATAACAGGTTTGAGGTCTTTTACGCTTTTAAATAATGGACTAGACATATCTTGCTCATGGATTTTCATCCAATTAATATTTCCACGCAAAGTATTTATTTCACCGTTATGTGCTAATGATCTAAATGGTTGTGCTAAGTCCCAGCTTGGAAAAGTATTAGTTGAATATCTTTGATGAAAGATTGCAAATCTGGAGGTTAATTTTTTGTCATTTAAATCTGGATAGAATTCTGAAAGCATTTCGGCTAAAAACATTCCTTTGTAAACAATCGATCTTGAGCTAAAGGAACAAATATAAAAATCTTTTAACTGACTCTGTCTCGCTATTTTCTCAATTTTTTTTCTAGTTTCAAATAAGTTTCTTTCTAAGTCATTTGTATTGATATCTTCATTTTTTTTAAACATTACTTGAGCGATTTCTGGACGATTTTGTTCAGCTGTTTTACCAAGAACACCAGGGTTTATTGGCACTTGTCTCCAACCATAAATATAATAATTTTCATCAAGCAATGCTGATTCTATTATTTCTCTACATTTTTCTTGTTCTGAATAATCTGTTCTAGGTAAAAAAATCATGCCCACGCAAATTCTACTCTTATCGTCAGGCGAGTGTCCTGTTGCTAAAATTTTTTCTTTAAAAAAATCCGGCGCGATTTCTATTTGTATACCCGCTCCGTCTCCTGATTTACCATCTGCATCTACAGCGCCTCTATGCCAAATAGCTTTGAGGGCCTCTATTCCGTATTCAACAATTTTTCTTGATTTTTTTCCATTTGTTGAAGCAATTAATCCAACACCACAAGCATCGTGCTCCATTTCAGATTTGTAATTGTGAGTATTTTCTAATAGGATTTTATTCTTTTTATAACATTTCATTTTAAGCAGCTTCCACAGATTTATTTTTAGAAGATTTCGATTTTAAATATTTTTCAATCTCTACAGCTGCGTCTCTTCCATCTCTAATTGCCCAAACAACTAGAGAAGCACCTCTTACAATATCACCAGCTGCAAATACACCCTCTAGATTAGTTTGCATTGATTTTAAATCAATTTTAATTGTACCCCACTTTGAAACAGCTAATTCTTCAGCGTTAAATAGTTTTGGAATATTTTCTGGGTCGAAACCCAGTGATTTAATTACTAGATCTGCTTGTATCTTATAAGATGATCCTTCTTTGACTTCTGGTTTTCTCCTACCAGAGGAGTCAGGATTTCCTAAAATCATTTTATTTACCTCAACTGCATTTACCTTTTTTTCTCCTATAAAACTTTTTGGACTAGTTAACCAAATAAACTCCACGCCTTCCTCTATAGCATTTCCTACCTCTCTTGCTGAACCTGGCATATTTTCTCTATCTCTTCTGTATAAACATTTTACTGATTTAGCATTTTGCCTTACTGATGTTCTTACACAATCCATAGCAGTATCTCCACCACCAATGACTACTACATTTTTTCCCTCTGCATTAAGTGTTCCATTGTCAAATAATTTAACTTTATCCCCCAAGCCTTTTCTATTGGATGCTGTTAAAAAATCCATCGCTGGAAAAATATTTTCAAGATTATGTCCTGGGATATCAATTTCTCTAGCCTTATAAACTCCGGTAGCAATTAAAATTGCATCATGTTTATTTCTTAATTGGTTTAATGTTTTGGTTTTACCGACTTCAAAATTTTTAACAAAGTTGATACCACTGTCTTTCAGAAGTTTAGTTCTTCTTTCCACAACGAATTTCTCAAGTTTAAAATTTGGTATTCCATAAATTAATAGACCGCCCGGTCTATCATATCTATCGTATACAGTTATCTGATAACCTAACTTCCGTAGTTCCTCCGCACATGCCATACCTGCGGGGCCAGCACCAATTATTCCTATTGATTGCTTTAATTCTTTTTTTACTTTAAATGGTTTAACCCAACCCTTATCCCACGCGGTATCAGTAATATATTTTTCAATAGAACCTATTGTGACTGTTCCATGACCAGACTGTTCTATAACACAATTTCCTTCACATAGCCTGTCTTGTGGGCAAATTCTTCCACAAACTTCGGGCATATTATTTGTGCTTTGAGAAATTTCATAGGCCTCTTTTAGTCTTCCCTCGGCTGTAAGTTTTAACCAATCAGGAATATTATTACTTAACGGACAATGTATTTGGCAGAAAGGAACCCCGCATTGCGAACATCTACTAGATTGGTCTTTAGCTTTACTGTGAATGAATTCATCATAGATTTCATTAAAATCTTTACTCCTATTTTTTATATCTCTTTTATTCGGAGTTTCTTTTTTTAATCCTACAAATTTAAGCATTTCATTTTTCATGATTTTGCGAAAATATTATAAAAGTGATAAATTTCAAAGTAAAAATAGGTAAATACTACTTACTATAATTGTTAAAAATGCTCAATTTTTTAAGTAATTTATTGCATATCAGATATGCAAATGTAAAAGTCTTTAAAAAAACACATTAAATAGTAATGCTTTTAAATGGTCGAAATTATAATCTTATCTTTGATCCAAGGAATAACAGAATTTTTACCCGTTAGTTCTTCCTCTCATTTAATTTTAATTTCTAAATATTTTAATTTTTCCAATCAAGGCTTATCAACAGATGTAAGCCTTCATATTGGATCGTTTATTGCAGTATTAACTTTTTTTAGAAGAGATGTTTTTAATTTTTTTATAGAGAAAAAGCTTTTTTATAAGATAGTATTATCTTCTCTGCCCACAATGTTAGTTGGTTATCTCTTGGTAAAATATGAGATTATATATCAACTCAGAAACGTGCATGTTATAGGATGGACAACTTTGATTTTTGGTATTTTACTATATATAAGTGATAAATCAATTAAAATAAAAACTATTAAGAATAACTTTAATTATAGATCTGCTATTTTTATTGGTTTATTTCAAATTTTATCTTTAATACCTGGAGTAAGTAGATCAGGAATAGCAATAACAGCAGCAAGATTTTTAAAATTCAATAGATACGACTCAAGTAAAATTTCTTTTTTAATATCAATACCAATATTAGCATCGATTTGTTTTTTTGGTTTAGTGAATCTTTTTAAAGAAAATAATTTAAATTTTTCGATCATAAATATTTTGTCTATTATTTTTTCTTTTATTATCTCTTATTTAACAATTAAATATTTTTTGAAATATATCCAGAAATTTTCTTTAAAACTTTTTGTAATTTATAGAATTTTGCTAGGTATAATCATATTATTATTTTTTTATTTATAAAAAAATAGTAAAAAAAAATAAAATAATTAATACAATAATAAAAAATATTACTACAGATTTTTGAAGGGAAATATTAAAATTAAATTTCATTTCTTAATATTAAGCAAATTTTTTTCAATAAAACAATAAATTAAAGTAAATAAATACTTAGATCTCAATTCTTTAATCTTAAACTTAGCCTGACCTTTTTTTCTACCATACCAATTAATTCTAATAACTTTATAATTATATTTTCTTGAAATAATTTTTAATGGTATTTCTAAGAAAATATTAAAACTTTCAGAAACTAAAGGCATTATCTTAATTAAAGCTTCTTTTTTATAAATCTTAAAAGCATTAGTATAATCATTATATTTGTTCCAGAATAATAAACTAACAAATAAATTAAATATTCTATTAAGCACTAATTTTTGAAGAGGATAATTTTGAACTACCGACCCTTTTATAAATCTAGACCCAAGAACTGCATCTAAATTTTCTTGATCAATTATTTTGTTATATTCAACTAGATCATCTAGGTCATCTGACAAATCAGCCATCACAATTGAAATTTTAGAGCCTGAAGCTTCGCGTATACCAAGATTAATTGCACCTCCTAGACCTTTATCTTTATTATTTAAAACTCTATAATTCTTATAATTTGAAAAGAGATTTTGTGCTTCAGAAAATGTATTGTCTTCGCTAAAATCATTTATTAACAACACCTCAAATTCAATATTTTTAAGTTTTTGATTCAATAAATCTGGGATTTCTCTCAAATTCTCAGCTTCATTTCTCGCAGGTATAATAATCGTTAACATAACTTTGTTTATTTTTAAGTATTAGTAGGATATTTGTTTAAATATGAAAATACTTATTACAGGTGGATGTGGTTTTGTTGGATCAAATTTGGCAATTTTCTTAAAAAAAAGGTTAAAAAATTCAGAAATATTGAGTGTGGATAATCTTTTCAGAAAAGGATCAGAAATTAATGCAATCAGATTAAAAAAGAACAAAATTAAAAATTTTAAAATTGATATATCTAATTATAAAAAATTAAAATCCCTAAAAAAAGTAAACCTTATCATTGATTGTTGTGCAGAGCCTGCAATTGAAGTTTCATCTAAAGATCCAGATAGAGTCTTCTCAACCAATTTAATTGGAACTTTTAATATTCTTAAAAAGTGTGTTAAGGATAAATCTAATCTAATTTTTCTTTCTTCTAGTCGGGTATATTCTATAATAAACCTAAAAAAAATTGTTCAATCCACAAATATTAAAAATCCAATTAAACCAAAAATAAAAATAAATGAAAATTTTGAAACATCAAATCCAAGTTCTTTATATGGTTTTTCAAAATTAGCGTCAGAAAAATTAATTAAAGAGTTATTTTATAATACAAAACTTAAATATTTAATTAATAGATTCGGTGTCATATCTGGCCCTTGGCAATTTGGCAAGCAGGATCAAGGATTTATTTCTTTATGGGTAGCAAAGCACTACCTTAGAAAAAAATTATCCTATATCGGCTTCGGAGGTAACGGCCATCAAATCAGAGATATTATTCATATTAAAGATGTATGCGAAATAATTTTTTTACAAATAAAAAAACTTTCAAGTATATATAACAACACT
>MDTA01226321.1_pt1 | contig 14327 bp, 27 predicted proteins | sample 811151 | NCBI WGS metagenome assembly MDTA01 (sample SAMN05326648, study PRJNA326480) | marine metagenome | isolation source: seawater | place: Indian Ocean: South | collected 2010 | reverse complement strand
GCAGATGACCGCGGAGCTGATTGCGCCGATCGCGATGGAAGAGGGCTTGCGCTTCGCCATCCGTGAGGGTGGACGTACCGTGGGCGCCGGCGTTGTTGCCAAGATTATCGAGTGAGCGGACACGCAATGGAAAACCAACGTATACGAATCCGCCTGAAAGCGTTTGATCATCGTCTGATCGATCAATCGGCGCAGGAAATTGTGGACACGGCGCGACGCACTGGCGCGCAAATCCGTGGGCCGATTCCGTTGCCGACGCGTAAAGAGCGTTTCACGGTGCTGATCTCGCCGCACGTTAACAAGGACGCGCGCGACCAATATGAGATCCGGACGCACAAACGTTTGCTCGACATCATGAACCCTACCGATAAAACGGTAGACGCGTTGATGAAACTGGACCTCGCCGCGGGCGTAGACGTTCAGATCAAGCTGAACTGATTGGGGGTAGTTGGCGATGGCCCTGGGGCTTGTAGGAACAAAATGCGGGATGACACGCGTCTTCACAGACGCTGGTGAGTCCATCCCGGTCACGGTTGTTGAGATACAGCCGAATCGTGTTGCGCAGGTGAAGACCGTCGAGACCGACGGCTACACCGCCGTGCAACTGACCACCGGTACGCGCCGTGCTACCCGCGTGACGAAGCCGATGGCAGGACACTTCGCGAAAGCCGGTGTCGAGGCCGGGCGTGGCATGTGGGAAATGCGGGTAGAACCCGCAGACCTCGAAGGCGTTGAGCTGGGTCACGAATACAGCCTGGATGTCTTCAGCGAAGGCCAGATGGTTGACGCGACCGGCACCAGCATTGGTAAAGGCTTTCAAGGCGGCGTGAAGCGTCACAACTTCCGCACTCAGGACGCCACGCACGGTAACTCTTTGTCACATCGCGCACTCGGCTCGACTGGTCAAAACCAGACACCTGGTCGCGTGTTCAAAGGCAAGAAGATGCCGGGTCAGATGGGTAACAAGCGCGTCACCACGCACAACCTGCGAGTTGTACGCGTGGATACCGAACGCAACGTGTTGTTGATTCGCGGCGCGGTCCCCGGACCGAAAGGCGGCGATCTGATTATTCGTCCGGCTGTGAAAAACACCGGCATACAGGGTGACTAACGATGCAGTTAGCTCTACATGGTGGCGGCAACGTCGACGTAGCGGATACCGCGTTCGGCGCTGATTTCAATCAGTCGTTGGTACACCAGGCCGTAACGGCTTACATGGCCGCTGGCCGTGCGGGTACCAAAGCGCAGCGTTCGCGTTCGGATGTGCGCGGTGGTGGTGCGAAGCCATTCCGGCAGAAAGGCACCGGTCGTGCACGTGCTGGTACGAGCCGTTCGCCGATCTGGCGTGGTGGTGGTGTGACATTTGCGGCGCGTCCGCGTAACTACACGCAGAAGCTCAACAAGAAGATGTATCGCGCCGCGTTACGCTCGATCTTCTCTGAGCTGGTGCGCCAGGAACGTTTGGTTGTTGTCGAGGACATGGGACTCGACAGTCACAAGACCAAGGACCTAGCCAAGCGCCTGGATGACATGCAGATGTCGGACGTGCTGATCATCACGGAAAGCGCTGACGAGAAGCTGTTGCTCGCGTCGCGCAATTTGCCGTGGGTTGGCGTGCTGGAGCACGACCAGGTCAATCCGGTGAGCCTGATCGCTTATGACAGTGTGGTGGTGACTTCGGCTGCGCTGAAAGCCATCGAGGAGCGCCTCGCATGAATAAAGAGTATCTGACGACTGTGCTCGTCGGTCCGGTGGTGTCTGAAAAGAGCACGCTGGTCGCCGATGCGGCTAATCAGGTCGTATTCAAGGTACGTCCTGACGCACGCAAACTGGAAATCAAACACGCTGTCGAGCAGATGTTTGAAGTCAAGGTTGCCAGCGTCAACGTGCTGAACGTGAAGGGCAAGCGCAAAGGCAACGCGCGCGCGCCCGGCAAACGCCCTGACTGGAAAAAAGCGTATGTCACCCTCCAGGAAGGGCATGACATCGATTTTATGGGCGCCGATTAATTTCGCGCGCGGGAGACTGAACGATGCCTGTCGTTAAAGCTAAACCAACATCTCCAGGGCGCCGGTTTGTCGTCCAGGTCAAGACGCCTGAGTTGCATAAGGGCGCGCCGTACGCGCCGCTTCTCGAGAAGAAAAGCAAGTCCGGTGGCCGGAACAACAAGGGCCGTATCACCACGCGTCATCGCGGCGGTGGTCATAAGCAGCACTACCGGATCATCGACTTCAAGCGTACGAAGGACGGGATTCCGGCGCGTGTTGAACGTCTTGAATATGATCCGAACCGCAGCTCGCACATCGCACTCATGCTGTACGCGGATGGCGAGCGTCGTTACATCGTCGCGCCGAAGGGCGTGAAGGTGGGAGACCAGCTTGAGTCTGGTATCTCGGCTCCGATTCGTGCGGGCAATGCATTGCCACTGCGTAACATTCCGGTCGGTTCCACCGTGCACTGTATCGAGCTGAAGCCTGGCAAAGGAGCGCAGGTCGCGCGGAGCGCGGGTACTTCGGCGCAGCTCGTTGCGCGCGAAGGTGCATTCGCCACTCTGCGTCTGCGGTCCGGCGAGCAACGACGCGTACCTGCCGAGTGCCGTGCGACGGTTGGTGAGGTCGGTAACTCCGAACACTCGCTGCGTTCGCTTGGTAAGGCAGGCGCGACCCGCTGGCGCGGCAAGCGTCCGACAGTCCGGGGCGTTGCGATGAACCCGGTTGATCATCCGCACGGCGGTGGTGAGGGTCGTACCTCCGGTGGTCGCCATCCGGTATCGCCTTGGGGTGTGCCGACGAAGGGTCACAAGACCCGTAAGAACAAACGTACAGACAACATGATTCTGCGTCGTCGCGGTAAGCGCTAGCGCAGGGCATGAGATAAAGAGGTAGACGCCGTGCCCCGTTCGGTAAAAAAAGGTCCATTCATTGACCTGCATCTACAAAAGAAAGTGGATGAGGCTCGCACCGCTGGCAGCCGACGCCCCATCCGCACGTGGTCGCGGCGCTCGATGGTTGTGCCGGATATGGTCGGACTGACGATCGCCATCCACAACGGCCGCCAGCATGTGCCGGTGATGGTGACTGAGAACATGGTGGGTCACAAGTTGGGTGAATTCGCTCCGACCCGCACGTTCCGCGGTCACATCGCGGCAAAGAAGACCAAACGTTAAGGTCGAGACGATGAAAGCTAGTGCAACACTTAAGTTCGCGCGCAGCTCCGCGCAGAAAGCCCGCCTGGTTGCTGACCAGATTCGTGGCCTGCCGGTGGACGAAGCGGTGAACACGCTCAATTTCAGCCCTCGTAAGGCTTCGCACATTGTTCGCAAGATTCTCGAATCTGCGATGGCTAATGCTGAGCACAACGAGGGTGCCGACATCGACGAACTGCACGTCTCCGAGGTGTATGTCGACGAAGGACCTACGTACAAGAGACTGCGCGCTCGTGCACGAGGACGCGCCAACCGTATCTTCAAGCGCACTAGCCATATCACCGTGACTGTGTCGGACGACTGAGGCTTAGGACGAACATGGGACAAAAAGTACATCCAACCGGCATTCGCCTTGGCATCGTCAAAGACTGGACTTCAACCTGGTATGCCGATTCCAAGGACTTTGCGAACTACCTGAACAACGACCTCGAAGTGCGTGAGTTCATTCGTAAGAAACTTGCGCATGCCTCTGTCAGTCGCATTCAGGTCAACCGCCTGGCGCGCAACGCGCGCGTGGTCGTCCATACCGCGCGCCCGGGAATCGTTATCGGTAAGAAAGGTGAGGATATCGAAACGCTGCGGCGCGAAGTTTCCGCGATGATGGGTGTGCCGGTGCATATCAGCGTTGAGGAAATTCGCAAGCCGGAGCTGGACGCATATCTGGTGGCTGAAAGTGTGGCCAACCAGCTGGAGCGCCGCATCATGTTCCGTCGCGCGATGCGCCGGGCTGTCACCAATGCAATGCGCCTCGGCGCGCAGGGCATCAAGATCATGGTTGGCGGTCGGCTGAACGGCGCAGAGATTGCGCGCTCCGAGTGGTATCGCGAAGGCCGCGTGCCGTTGCATACGCTACGCGCTGACATCGATTACGGCACCGCGGAAGCCAATACGACTTACGGTGTTATTGGCATCAAGGTCTGGATCTTCAAAGGTGAAGTCTTCGATACGCCGGAAGCTCCGCAGAGCACTGAAAAAGCGGCTGCGGCAGGCTGAGAGGATTGAGAAATGCTGCAACCTAAACGCACAAAATTTCGTAAACAGCACAAGGGCCGCAACCGTGGTCTGGCGCAATCGGGTAGCAAAGTCAGTTTCGGCGAATATGGACTTAAAGCTACCGGTCGCGGGCGCATCACGGCTCGTCAAATCGAAGCCGCACGTCGCGCGATTACACGTCACGTGAAACGTGGTGCAAAAGTCTGGATTCGAATTTTCCCAGACAAGCCGATCACCAAGAAACCTCTCGAGGTTCGGCAGGGTAAAGGTAAGGGCAACGTCGAATATTGGGTGGCGCAGATTCAACCTGGCCGCATGTTGTATGAGATGGAAGGGGTGCGCGAAGAGCTGGCGCGCGAGGCGCTGAAGCTCGCTGCTGCCAAGCTGCCTGTGCCGACCACTTTCGTAACGCGGAAACTGATGTGATGAACGCTGCCGAACTCAGAGCAAAGAGTGACGACGAGCTCAACGAAGAGCTGATGAGCCTGCGCAAAGAGTCTTTTAATCTGCGCATGCAGCAGGCGACCGGGCAACTGTCGCGTCCCAGCGAGATGCGTGAAGTGCGCCGTTCTATCGCGCGCGTAAAAACGATCATTGGCGAGCGTAGCCGTGGTGGAGAACAAGCATGAGTAACGAAGCTGCTGCGAAGGTCGCGCGCCTGATCGAAGGTCGCGTCGTCAGCGACAAGATGGATAAGTCTTGCGTTGTCGTCGTTGAGCGCAAGGTCAAGCATCCGCTCTATAAGAAGTACATCCGTCGCTCCACGCGTATGCATGTACATGACGAAAACAATGAATGTCGCGAAGGTGACGTCGTCAGCATCGAGCAGTGTCGCCCGATGTCGAAGACTAAAACCTGGCGCCTTAACAAGGTCTTATCGCGCGCCAGTTGAGCAGCGCATCGGCGCTCACCCCTGTCGGAACAGGAGTGGTTGGGCGCAGAGAAGTTTAAGTAGATTTTCGGAGAGCTCGGATGATTCAGATGCAAACGTTGTTGGACGCCGCTGATAACAGCGGGGCGCGCCGACTGATGTGTATCAAAGTCTTGGGCGGGTCGCACCGGCGGTATGCCGGGATTGGTGATGTCATACGCGTGACCGTGAAAGAAGCGATCCCGCGTGGCAAGGTCAAGAAAGGTGAGATTTACAACGCAGTTGTCGTTCGTACCCGCAAGGGCGTGCGTCGGGCAGATGGCTCGTTGATTCGCTTTGACCGCAACGCAGTCGTGTTACTGAACAACCAACACCAGCCGGTCGGCACTCGTATTTTTGGCCCGGTGACGCGCGAATTACGCTCCGAGCGGTTCATGCGCATCATCTCGTTGGCCCCGGAGGTGCTGTAAGGCCACTCCTTTACGAGTGGTTAGATACAGAACCTGCATCAAGCGAAGAGACAGAGTTGTGAAAAAGATTCGCAAGGGTGACGAAGTGATGGTCGTTGCCGGCAAAGACAAAGGGCGCCGCGGTACGGTGCAGAGGGTACTCGAAGATGACCGTGTCTTAGTGGACGGCGTCAACGTTGTGCGCAAGCACGTGAAAGGTAATCCGATGCGGGGCACCCAAGGTGGGATCGTCGACCAGGAACGTCCGGTACACCTGTCGAACGTAGCTATCTTCAACCCGCATACGAGCAAGCCGGACCGTGTGGGTGTCCGCTATCTCGAGGACGGTACGAAGGTGCGGTATTTCAAATCCAACGGTGAAGTGGTCGACGTCTAGCAACGCTAGACGCACCCCAACGCAGAAGACTTAACGGTAAGGGCAGGCAGGCAAATGGCCAGGTTGCAAGAACACTATCGCGAGAACGTGGTTTCGGGATTGATGGAAGAGTTCAAGTTCTCATCCGTCATGCAGGTGCCGCGACTCAGTAAGATCACGCTGAATATGGGCGTGGGCGAAGCGCTGAATGATAAGAAGATCATGGACAGCGCCGTCGCGGACATGACTGCGATTGCTGGTCAGAAGCCCGTCGTCACGAACGCACGCAAGTCGGTTGCGGGTTTTAAGATTCGTGAAGGTTTCCCCATCGGTTGCATGGTGACCCTTCGGCGTGAGCGCATGTACGAATTTCTGGATCGCCTGATTAACATCGCGATTCCGCGTATCCGTGACTTTCGTGGTATCAGCCCGAAGTCGTTTGACGGGCGTGGCAACTTCAGCATGGGTGTGCGGGAGCAGATCATGTTTCCCGAGATCGATTACGACAAGATCGACCGGTTACGTGGTCTCAATATCACGATTACGACCACGGCCAAGAACGACGACGAAGGCCGTGCGCTGCTGCGCGGCTTCAACTTCCCGTTCCGTCAGAACTAGAGCGACCTCATCATGGCAAGACAATCGGTCATCCAACGTGAACTTAAGCGCGCGCGCCTAGCGGCGAAGTACCAGGCTAGACGTGCGGCGTTCAAGAAAGTCATCGAGGACGTGAACTCGAGTCCTGAAGACGTGCAAGCAGCTGTTGAAGGGCTGCAGAAGATCCCGCGTAACGCGAGCCCCGTGCGCAAGCGCAACCGGTGCCGCGCTACAGGGCGTCCGCGCGGTTTCTATCGCAAGTTTGGTTTGTCCCGTACGAAGCTGCGCGAAGCAGCACTGCGTGGTGATGTGCCGGGCCTGGTTAAGGCTAGCTGGTAGGCGAGGAGTAGAGCTATGAGTATGCAAGACACCATCGCCGACATGTTGACGCGCATCCGCAATGGCCAGGCGGCCGGTAAGGTCAGCGTGAGCATGCCAGCGTCAAAGCAGAAGACGGCGATCGTCGAACTGCTAATGAAAGAGGGTTATGTCAAGGACTACACCGTCGAAGAGCTGGCTGGCAAGCCGACGCTGCACGTCGTTTTGAAGTATTTCGATGGCAAACCGGTCATATCGTCCATTCAACGCGTGAGCCGGCCAAGCCTGCGGGTCTACAAGAACAAGAATGAGCTGCCCAAAGTGCTGGGTGGTTTGGGCGTGGCCATTGTGTCGACGTCGCACGGTTTGATGACCGATCGCCAGGCCCGCAAAGAGGGTTATGGCGGCGAGATCATCTGCGAAGTGTCGTAAGCCACCGCCATTGGGAGTGACAGAAGATGTCTAGAATCGCAAACGCGCCAGTGGCAGTGCCCAAAGGCGTCGAGGTCAAGGTCAACGGGCAAAACGTTGCGGTCAAGGGCCCCAAGGGGCAGCTTGAGCACAATGTTCATCGTGATGTTGAAGTGACTTTGGAAGAGTCCGAACTCAAGTTCAAAGCGCGCTCGGGCTCCAAGCCGGCGATTGCGCAGGCTGGTACGGCACGCGCGCTGGTTAATAACCTGGTTACGGGTGTTAACGACGGTTTCGAAAAGCGCCTGACGCTGGTCGGTGTTGGTTATCGCGCACAGGCGAAGGGCAAGTCGCTGAACCTGGCGCTTGGTTTCTCCCATCCGGTCGATTTTCCGGTACCGGACGATATCGAAATCGAGACGCCCAGCCAGACCGAGATCGTGGTCCGGGGTATCGATAAGCAGCGCGTAGGTCAGATAAGTGCTGTCATTCGCGCCTTCCGTCCTCCGGAACCTTACAAAGGCAAAGGTGTGCGTTACACCGACGAGTACGTAGCGCGCAAAGAAGCCAAGAAGAAGTAACGGCCGAAAGAACTGACTGCCCAGAGACTACTAACGGCCCCAAAACTACCGGTTTATAGACGTAATGGATAAGAAAGCTGCAAGAGCGCGCCGGGCGCGCCGCACCCGAGCGAAGATTCGCGAGCTCGGCGTACATCGTTTGACCGTCACCCGCACGCCAAAACATGTGTACGCGCAGGTGATGGAGTCGGACGGCTCCCGGGTGTTGGCGAGTGCGTCGACACTCGATAAAGAAATACGGGCCGAAGTGGGCTATGGCGGCAACGTCGACGCTGCAAAAACCGTCGGTCGAGTGGTCGCAGAGCGCGCCAAGGCCGCAGGTGTCACGCAGGTCGCTTTCGACCGCGCAGGTTACCGTTTCCATGGTCGCGTGAAAGCACTGGCTGATGCGGCGCGCGAAGCCGGATTGGAATTTTAGGAGCTGCCCTCATGGCAAATTTTCAACAGAGTCGCAAAGAAGACGACTTGGTCGAGAAGCTGGTTGCTGTTAACCGTGTGGCCAAAGTGGTCAAAGGCGGTCGTCAGTTCGGATTTGCGGCTCTGACCGTAGTTGGGGACGGGAACGGCAAGGTCGGATTTGGTCGTGGTAAGGCCCGCGAAGTACCGGCTGCGATCCAGAAGGCGATGGAAGACGCCCGCAAGAACATGCGGCGCGTGCCACTGAACGGCGGCACGTTGCACTACGCCATCATGGCGCGCCACGGGGCGGCGAAGGTGTACATGCAGCCTGCATCGGAAGGAACTGGAATCATCGCGGGCGGTGCGATGCGTGCAGTATTCGAATGCCTGGGCGTGCGTGACGTGCTGGCGAAATGCATCGGCACCAACAACCCGATTAACGTGATTCGCGCGACCGTGCGCGGGCTGACTGAAGTTTCCTCTCCGGATGAGATTGCGGCAAAACGCGGTCTCAGCATGGAAGAAATCCTGGGCTGAGCCTGGGCTGATAGGTAGAGCGATATACCGATGAGCGACAAAGCAAAAATCCGCGTGACGCTGACCAAAAGCGTCATCGGCCGTTTGCCAAGCCACAAGGCTTGCGTGAAAGGCCTCGGGTTGCGCCGCATGCATCACACCGTCGAAGTAGAAGATACGGCGTGCACGCGCGGCATGATCAACAAGGTTTCGTACTTGTTAAGAGTCGAGGAGGCCCGATAATGAGGCTTAACGATTTGCGTTCCACCGCGGGTGCGCGTAAGACGCGCAAGCGGGTAGGTCGAGGTGAAGCGTCCGGCTGGGGTAAAACCTGTGGTCGCGGGCACAAGGGTCAGAAGTCCCGCTCCGGTGCGCCATCATTCATCGGTTTTGAAGGCGGTCAGATGCCACTGCAACGCCGCTTGCCAAAGTTCGGCTTCAAATCGCGCAAGGCGCGTACCCGTGATGAGGTGCGGTTGAGCGATCTGGCTGGTATCGAAGCGGAAACGATCGATTTGGCCGCAGTCAAAGCCGCGAAGCTTGTGGCTCAACAAACACTGCGGGTTAAGGTGATTTTGTCGGGCAGTATCGACAAAGCCATCGTGGTGAAAGGCTTGTTCCCAACCAAGGGCGCGCGCGCGGCGATTGAAGCTGCCGGCGGTCGCATCGAGGAATAAATGGCAAAAGCGCCAGCAAAGAGAGGGCCTGCGCTAGGAGGTGGCACGACGGTTGAGCTGCGTCAGCGGCTGCTGTTTGTGTTGCTCGCGATCGTGGTATTTCGGATTGGCTCGTTTATTCCGGTTCCGGGGATCGATCCTGTCGCGCTCAGCACACTGTTTGAGCAGCAGCGCGGCACGATCTTGCAGATGTTCGATATGTTTTCCGGTGGCGCGCTCAGCCGATTTTCGGTGTTTGCGATCGGTATCATGCCGTACATCTCAGCCTCAATCATCATGCAGCTGCTGACGGTAGTACACCCGAAGTTGGAGCAGTTGAAGAAAGAAGGCGAGGCCGGCCGTCGTGTCATCACGCAATACACCCGTTATGGCACGGTAGCCCTCGCTACGTTCCAGGCGCTGGGTGTCGCGATTGCGCTGGAGAGTCAGCAGGCTGGTGGCAGTGGCGTCGTGATCGATCCGGGTCTGGGCTTCCGCATCACCGCCGTCGTAACGCTGGTAACTGGCACCATCTTCTTGATGTGGCTGGGCGAACAGGTGACCGAGCGTGGTATTGGCAATGGTATCTCCATCATCATCTTCGCGGGCATCGTGGCTGGCTTCCCGTCGGCTATAGGCGGCACGCTGGAACTTGCGCGCACGGGTGAGCTGCACGTCCTGATGGTTTTGCTACTGATGGCTCTGGCGCTGGGCGTGACTGGATTTGTGGTGTTTGTGGAACGTGGGCAAAGACGCATCACGGTCAACTACGCCAAACGCCAGGTTGGCCGCAAGATGATGGCGGGGCAGACGAGTCATCTGCCGCTCAAGCTGAACATGGCTGGCGTGATTCCGCCGATTTTCGCGTCGAGCATTATCTTGTTCCCATCAACGCTGCTGGGCTGGTTTGGTTCAACCGAAGGCCTGGGCGCGTTGAGCGACCTCGCGACCGCGTTGTCGCCAGGGCAGCCGTTATATGTGCTGTTCTATGCTGGCGCGATTATCTTCTTCTGCTTCTTCTATACGGCGTTGGTTTTCAACCCGAAAGATACAGCAGATAACTTGAAGCGCTCCGGCGCGTTCATCCCGGGCGTTCGCCCGGGCGAGCAGACGGCCAAGTACATCGACACGGTGATGACGCGACTGACGGTCTCAGGCGCGGCCTATATCACGGCAGTGTGTTTGTTGCCGGAGTTCATGATTCTGTACTGGAACGTGCCGTTCTATTTCGGTGGCACGTCGTTGTTGATCATTGTTGTTGTCATCATGGACTTCAATGCGCAGCTGCAGGCGCATCTGGTCTCGCACCAGTACGCTGGCATGCTGGATAAAGCCAACCTGAAAGGGTTTGGCGGCGGCGGCTTGCCGCGCTAGCCCATCCATTATGGATGGGCATGATTAACCGTAAGCGCCGTTAAAAACGTCGTCAATCAACGGATTAGACCAATGAAAGTTAGAGCATCGGTTAAGCGGATCTGCAGGAACTGCAAGATCATTCGTCGTAAAGGCGTAGTCCGCGTAATTTGCAAAGACGCGAAGCACAAGCAGCGTCAAGGGTAGGCAGAGCATGGCACGTATCGCTGGTATTAACGTCCCGGACAAGAAACACACTTGGGTGGCGTTGACCTCTATTTACGGAATCGGGCGCACGCGCGCGCTCGCGATTTGTGAATCCACTGGCATTGGTTCGGATACCAAAATCCGTGACCTGAGCGAGGCGGAACTCGAAACGCTGCGCGGCGCGGTGACCAAGTACACAATCGAGGGCGACCTGCGTCGCGAAGTGTCGATGAACATCAAACGTCTGATGGATCTCGGCTGCTATCGCGGTATTCGCCATCGTCGCGGTTTGCCGGTCCGTGGCCAGCGCACCAACACCAACGCTCGTACTCGTAAAGGCCCTCGTCGGCCCATCAAGAAGTAGTCATCAGTTATGGCAAAACCAGCTAAAGCTCGTACGAAAAAGAAGATCAAACGCGACGTGCCGGACGGCATCGCGCACGTTCACGCTTCTTTCAATAACACGATCATCACAATTTCCGATCGCCAGGGTAACGCACTTGCCTGGGCGACCGCTGGTGGTAGTGGCTTCCGCGGCTCCCGTAAAAGCACCCCGTTTGCCGCGCAGGTCGCAGCGACGCGTGTTGGCGAAGTCGTGAAAGAGTACGGCATGAAAAATCTTGAGGTTCGCGTCAAAGGTCCTGGGCCAGGGCGTGAATCCGCGGTACGCGCGCTGAATACCTGCGGCTTCCGCATCACCACGATTACCGACGTGACGCCGATTCCACATAACGGCTGCCGTCCGCCGAAGAAACGTCGCGTTTAAGGGGGTCCTGACATGGCGAGATATTTAGGTCCCAAATGTAAGCTGAGTCGGCGGGAAGGCACCGACTTGATGTTGAAGAGTCGTGCGCGTTCGCTCGACTCCAAATGTAAAGCGGAGACACCTCCGGGCCAGCATGGCGGTAACCGCAGGCGTGCGCGCGCTTCTGACTACGCTCTGCAGCTGCGCGAGAAGCAGAAGCTGCGTCGTATTTATGGCGTGCTCGAGAAGCAGTTTCGCAACTACTACTTCAAGGCGGCTCAACAACGTGGTGCGACCGGCGAGAATCTGTTTAAACTGTTGGAGCGACGTCTGGACAATGTCGTCTACCGCATGGGTTTTTGCTCTACTCGCGCGGAAGCGCGCCAGCTGGTGAGCCACAAAGCTATTGCAGTGAACGGGCAGGCTGTGAATGTGCCGTCGTTCACGGTCAGCCCCAATGATGTGATTTCCGTGCGCCACAAAGCGCAGGCTCAAGCACGCATTCAGGGCTCGCTGGACTTGGCTGAGCAATATGGCTTCCCAGGATGGGTGGAAGTGGATACGAAGAAAAAAGAAGGCGTTTTTAAGGCCATTCCCGATCGATCCGATTTGCCGCCGGATATCAGCGAACAGCTGGTTGTCGAGCTCTACTCCAAGTAATTGTCAGGAGACTATATATGCAGGCGTCAGCTACTGAGCTGTTGCGACCGAAGCAGGTCGATGTCAAGCAAATTGACAAGAACGTCGCCAAGATCACGATCGAACCGCTTGAACGCGGGTTTGGCCACACGCTGGGCAACGCGCTGCGTCGCGTCCTGCTTTCGTCCATGCCCGGCAGTGCCGTGGTTGAGGTTGAGATCGATGGCGTGTTGCACGAGTACACGACGATCGAAGGTGTTCAGGAGGATGTCACCGAAATTCTATTGAACATCAAGCAACTGGCGATTCGCCACAATGCTCGCACCGAGTCGGTGTTGTCGCTCAGCAAAAAGGGACCAGGCACGGTTCACGCCAGTGACATCACGCTGGACCACGATGTTGAAATCGTCAACCCGGAACAGGTGATCGCGCATCTCACCAAAGAGGGTGAGTTGTCGTTGAACATGCATGTGGCAACGGGTCGCGGCTATCAGCCAGCGGCTATGCGCGAAGATGCTGACGAGGGTGATCGCCCGATCGGTAAGCTCGTGCTGGATGCTTCATTCAGCCCGATCCGACGCGTCACCTACGTGGTTGAGAATGCGCGTGTTGAGCAACGTACGGACCTCGACAAGCTGGTTCTCGAAATTGAGACCAACGGTACGGTGGATCCCAAAGAGGCCGTGAACGACGCCGCGCATCTGTTGCATCAGCAGTTGAAGGTATTCGAGACAACCTGGGAAGGGACCGACCAGGAAGGTACTGCACAAGGTGCGGCGCCGGATATTGATCCGATCCTGCTACGCCCGGTGGACGACCTCGAACTGACCGTACGTTCCGCTAACTGCCTGAAAGCCGAAAGCATCTACTACGTAGGCGATCTGATTCAGCGCACGGAAGTCGAATTGCTGAAGACGCCGAATCTCGGCAAGAAGTCGCTCACAGAAATTAAGGAAGTACTGGCTTCGCGCGGTTTGGCGCTGGGCATGCGGTTGGAAAACTGGCCGCCACCCGGACTGTACGACCGCGAGCGCGGTGCCGTTTAAGTGATGATTTGCTGGCCGGTCATATGTCTGGGCCGGCCACAACTTTTAAGAGAACAGGACCATGCGTCATCGTAAAAGTGGACGCCAGCTGAATCGGAACAGCTCGCATCGACAAGCCATGTACAGAAATATGGCCAATTCGCTGCTGTCGCACGAATTGATTCGCACCACGTTGCCCAAGGCAAAGGAATTGCGACGCGTCGTAGAGCCGCTTATCACAGCTGCAAAAACCGATACCGTCGCCGGACGCCGACTGGCTTTCAATCGTCTGCGTGACCGCGCTGTCGTGACGAAGCTGTTTGCGGAACTGGGCCCGCGCTACCAGGAACGCCCGGGCGGTTACCTACGCATCCTAAAGTGTGGATTCCGCACCGGCGACAATGCTCCAATGGCGATCGTCGAACTGGTGGATCGCCCGGAGGAGGAGGACGACGAATAGGTCGCCCCCGTCTCCGTCACTATTGGTATGAAGAGCCGGGCCTGTTACTCGGCTTTTTTTTTGTGCGGTGCTGACCGCGGTCCTGACAGCGTTGTCAGGCTGTCGCGCGACGCGACCGGAAGTGCCACTGACTTGGGCCTTGCTGGAAGTGCGCCCCGCCAACGTAAGCATTACGAAGCAAAAGCTTCAGTTGCGCCTCCTGGTGACCAATCCTGGGCCGCGAGATCGCGCGTTGGCACATGTGTTCTATACGCTCCGGATTGCCGATGAGGTGTTGGTTGACGGGCGCGCGCAACGCTTGACCAGGCTGCCGGTTGGCCGTCCTACAGATTTCCGAATTCAGGCGGTAACCGGCCTGGGCGGCCTGGGATTGTTACTGAGTGGTCGCAGTCGGGATGCCAACTACGAACTGTCCGGATAGGCCGTACGCGCGGACGTGCCAGGCAAGCACCTATTTCGGTGGTTGGTAAGGTTCCTGATCTGACAGTGCGGCCACTTAACAAAGCAAAACCGGGCCTTTGAAGCT
>MDTA01214923.1_pt1 | contig 14327 bp, 19 predicted proteins | sample 811151 | NCBI WGS metagenome assembly MDTA01 (sample SAMN05326648, study PRJNA326480) | marine metagenome | isolation source: seawater | place: Indian Ocean: South | collected 2010 | reverse complement strand
TTTCTGATTGTGTCTGTCATTTTGGTTGCGGGGGTAGGATTTGAACCTACGACCTTCAGGTTATGAGCCTGACGAGCTACCAGACTGCTCCACCCCGCGTTAATTATTTTTTTTTAATGTTTATTGCTTGAAGCTTATCTTTTTCTTCTTTAATGTCGTAAGAGATTGTCTGATCCTCTTTTAAAACCCTTAACTTTGATTCTTCTAGCGCGGACACGTGAAGAAATATGTCTTTCTTCGACTCACTATCAGTAATAAAACCGTAACCTTTTTTGGCGTTAAACCATTTTACTTTACCAGATGGCATTTTTAATCCTCTCATTTTGAATTTAATATCTATTTTTCAATCTTTGGAGTTTTTTAATTCTTTTTAGATTTTCTGTTTGAACTCTTTTTTTTTTCTCTGAGGGTTTTTCATAAGTGCTTTTCATTTTCATCACTTTAAAAAAACCTTCTTTTTGCAGTTTCCTTTTAAGGACTCTAATTGCTTGTTCTACATTATTATCTTTAACGTCTATTTTAATAAAAACCTCCAGTTAATTTCATGGTTAGTTATCATTTGAAACTTTATTTGTCTAGATAGAAGCTGCTTGAGCCTTTTTTTCCTCTCTAATTTTAGCTTTTTTCTCTCTTTCAACTCTTCTTTTAGCTTTATCTAAACTTTTTTGAAACGCTTCTTGAGTGCATAGAGCTAAAATTACAGGATCTCTTGGCTTTAAGTTTGAAAAATTCCAATAACTCCTCTTCCTTATCAATGAAACAGTGCCCTTCGTGCTTCCTACAAGTTTTGATATTTGACCATCAGTTAGATCTGGTGCATTTTTACATAACCATAAAATTGCATCCGGCCTATCCTGACGCTTTGATAAAGGCGTGTATTTAGGTTTTTTTCTTTCTTGAACATTAACTTCATCTAATTTTTTTATTAAGCTAAGTTTTTTTGATGGATCTTTAGAACATGTCTCAATTTCCTCTCTTGAAAGTTGACCAGCTAAAATAGGATTATAAGCTTTAATTCCTTTAGCTACATCACCATCAGCAATACCTTTAATTTCTAACTCATGCAAATTACAAAACTCAGCAATTTGTTTAAATGTAAGCGTTGTATTTTCTACAAGCCAAACAGCTGTAGCTTTTGGCATGAAAGGTGTTTCAGTCATAATTATTTTTTAGATCTAAGATTGCTAAATTTTTTATTATATTTACTTACTCTACCTTTATCTAAAACTTTTTGAGCACCGCCAGTCCAAGCAAAGTGAGATTTTGGGTCAATATCTAGTTTTAACGTATCGTTCTCTTTACCCCACGTAGAACGTGTCTCGAATTCTACTCCATCAGTCATGACAACTTTTATTTTATGATAGTCAGGATGTATTTTTTTTTTCATTGGCAATTCCTATATTAATAATTGTTTTTACTCAATATATTTTTTGTCAATTAAATCTCTTAATTCTTTATGTATAAGTGAATTTGTTGCAATAATATTCTTTTTTAAAGGGAAGTTATCATCTTCTTCAAAAAAATCAACGAAACCTCCAGCCTCTTTTACAATAACGACACCTGCAGCAACATCCCAATAGTTTAATTCTCTTTGCCAATATCCATCGAATCTTCCACAAGCTACATATGCCATATCTAACGCTGCGCTACCAAATTTCCTAACATTAGAAACTTTTTTTGAAACTTCAGAGTATTCTAAAAAAATTTGGTTTTTAATTTTACTTGTTTGCTTAGGTCCTCCAGTAACTAATAATGAGTCTTGAATTTGTTTTTTTTTTGAAACCCTTATTCTTGAATTATTTAAATATGCTCCATTACCCTTTTCCGCACAAAACATTTCGTTTGTTACAGGATTAAAAATTACGCCACACTTTATTTCACTTTCTTCCTCGTATCCAATTGAGATAGCGAACTGAGGAATTCCATTTAAAAAGTTCATCGTTCCATCAATAGGATCAACGATCCACCTATTTTTAATATTATTTTTATTAATTATACCTGACTCCTCTGTTATAATACCGTATTCAGGATGAGCTTTTTGTAATTCGCTAACTATGATTTTTTCGGTCCTTTTATCTGCAGAGGATACAAAGTCGCCAGGAGCCTTTAATGAAACTTGTAAGTTTTCTATTTCTCCAAAGTCTCTAATCAAAGATCTTGCAGCTTTCATACAAGCCTTTGAGATAATATTAATGTGAGGAGATTCTAATCTCATTAACTTACTCTTTTTACATATTCAAGAGTTCTAGTATCTAAAATAATTTTTTCTCCACTCTCAACAAAAGGAGGAACATTAATTTTAATACCACAATCAAGTATTGCAGGCTTATAAGATGACGAAGCTGTTTGGTTTTTGATCGCAGCATCAGTAGTTTCAATTGTGCATTCAATATTATTTGGCAATTCAATTGATATTGGTCTTTCATCCATAAAAGAAATTATAACTTCTAAATTTTCTTTTAATAATTTATGTTGCTCTCCTGCAATTAATTTTGGAATTTCAACTTGTTCAAAAGTTTTATTATCCATAAAATGGCAATTATCTCCATCAATGTATAAAAAATTATATTTTTTTTCATTGACCTCTGCTTTTTCAATACTTTCACTTGATCTGAATCTTTCGTTAAGCTTCGTACCTTTAACAATGCTTTTTAATTCCACTTGGTTAAAAGCACCTCCTTTACCGGGCTTAACGTGCTGTGTCTTTAGAACATTCCAATAATCATTTTTATGTTCAATTATCATACCAGGTTTTATTTCGTTAGCTGTAATTTTCATAAAATTTTTTAATAGCTTCCTCAGGTTTTAAATTTGCGTTATCCCAAATAAAACTTGATATTGCAATATATTTAGCTCCAGCTTTTAATAATTTTTTATAATTTAAATTATCAATTCCACCAATTACAACAATTGGCTTTTTTATTTCTTTTTTTGCCCATCTTAAAATATTAAGATTTGCTTTTTTAGCGCTTGGTTTCAGTTTTGATTTGAAAAAAGATCCAAATGCTATGTAATCTGCTTCTTGATTAATTGCTTCTTTTGCAAGAATTTTGGAATTATGACAAGTGACCCCCAATATCTTATTTTTAAGTTTCTTTCTTGCTTGTGAGATATCCCCATCCAGTTGACCCATATGACAACCATCTGCATTAATTTTTGATGCTAAGATATAGTCATCATTAATTAGAAATTTAACTTTATATTTTTTTGTAATCTTTTTTATCTTACTACTGATTTTTATAATAGAAGTTAGCCTTTTTTTTTTGAGACGTAATTGAAAAAATTTGACATTTTTAACTGACAGAACTTTATCTAGATCATTAAAAAAATTTTTACTTATTTTATCAGGAGAAATTAAATATATTATTCTTTTCAATAGATTAAGCTGTAGATCCTTTTTCTAAATCTTCAGACCATTCTCCTTTTGAGGAGAGGCCATTCATTTTAGCTCTGTGATTGAAAGCATTTTGAATGTTTTTTAAATCATTTTGATTTTTTCCAAATTCTTTTAATGCGCTAGCTTGTAATCCTCTTCCGTATGAAAATGTAATTAAAAAATTACTATCATTAATTTTATTTATTTCATTTAGATTTTTGCTGGCTTCAATCTCTGATTGTCCACCTGACAAAAAAGCGATACCAGGAACGTTAGCTGGTACATTTTTTTTCAAACAGCCCAGTGTTTTTTTTGCTATTTCTTTGGAGCTAGATTTATCTTTACATTCAGATCCAGGTATTACCATATTTGGTTTAAGCACAGTTCCTGTTAAATCAACTCTATGGATTTCAAGTTCATTATAACATTCATTCAATACATTAGTTGTGACTTGTAAACACTTATCTATATTATGTGGACCATCCATAAGCACCTCTGGCTCAATTATAGGAACCATCTTTGCTTCCTGAACTAAAGCAGCGTATCTTGCTAATGCATGAGCATTTGATTTAATTGATTGCGTTGAGGGAAAACGATCTGTAATTTTATATACAGCTCTCCATTTAGTAAATCTTGCACCTAAATCATAATACTCTTTCAATCGATCACGTAATCCATCCAAACCTTCAGTAATTGTTTCATCTTTAGAGCCCGCCAATGGTTTAGCGCCTTTATCAACTTTAATCCCTGGTATGGAACCATTTCTGGAAATTAGTTCAGGGACAGTAAGCCCTAAAGTGGTTTTCTGTCTAATTGTTTCATCAAATAAAATTACACCTCCAATATAATCTTTCATCCCACTAGAATTAAAAAGAGTTTGTCTAAAAATTAATCTATTCTTTTCTATATTATCAACATTTATACTTTTAAATCTCTTAGCAATTGTACCAGTGCTTTCATCAGCAGCTAAAATACCTTTACCTTTAGCACACATTTTTTTGGCAATGTCATTCAGCATCATATCGATTATTTATTTTAAAACACTTACACCAGGCAAGTCTTTTCCCTCTATGTATTCTAAAAATGCACCCCCCGCTGTTGATAAGTGTGAGAAAGAAAGATTATTTTTACTTTTATTAATCGCAGCTAGCGTATCTCCACCTCCAAGAACTGAAATTAATGATTTCTCTATCGTATTTCTAGATATATTTTCTGCAATTGATAGAGTTCCCTTTAAAAAATTATCATTTTCAAAATATCCTGCTGGGCCGTTCCACAAAACTGTATTTGATTTATCAATTTTTTTACCTATATTTTTAATAGTATTATCTCCAATATCCAAAATAATTTCATCATCTTTGATTTCATTAAGATTTTTATTCTTTCCAACTCCATCCAAATTTTTTGCCACCATACAGTCTTCAGGTATTAATATTTCACAGTTATTATCTTGAGCTTTTTTATAAATTCCTTCTATAATTTTTTTCGTATCTTTCTCAATTAAGGATTTTCCAATCTTATAATTTTTAAAAACAAAAAAATTATTTGCCATTGCACCTACAATTATAAGACTATTAACTTTTTTGATTAGACTTGTAATAACGTTTATTTTTGTTGAAATCTTAGAACCTCCAATTATGCACGTCACAGGTTCTTTCCTATTTTCAAGCACAAGGTTAATTGCAGTTATTTCTTTTTTAAATAAAGGTCCTGCAAATTTCTTTTCAACAAATTTTGTAATACCGTGAACAGATGATTGCTTTCTATGGGAACAGGAAAATGCATCGTTAATATAAATATTTCCGAGAGAACTGATTTTTTTTGAAAAGGTCTCATCGTTCTCTGTTTCTCCTTTAAAAAACCTTATATTTTCAACCAATATTACGTCACCTTCTTTCAAGTGAGAAAATTTTTCTTCTGTTTCATTATTAAAATCTCCAGTAAAAAAAAATACATTGGTTTTGAGAGCGCTTTTGAGATATTTATAAATTGGAAGTAACGATAAATCTGAATCAACTTCTCCTTTAGGCCGACCTAAGTGACTTAGAATTATAATTTTTGCTTTTTTTTCAATTAATTGCTTAATAAACGGTAAACACAAAACAATCCTAGTATCATCTACGATAACTTTGTTTTTTATAGGTACGTTTAAATCTAATCTAAGAATTACTCTCTGATTTTGAATAACTAAATTTTCAGGAAAAAAATTTATTTCACCCATGTATGTTATTACTCTCTCAATTTTTTTTGAATGAAATTTGTTATACTTTCTTCCGATAATTCAAAATGATTATAGACATCTTTGTATGGAGCACTTTCACCGAATTTATCAATACCTAAATTAAATCCTTTATTCTTAGTGTATTTTTGCCAAGACATTATACTTCCTGCTTCCAAAGTAATAATAAATGAATTTTCCTCTAGAATATTCTTACGATAATCTTCAGGCTGTCTATCAAATAGTTCCATACAAGGCATTGAAACTACCTTTGAATGAATATTATTTTCCTTTAGTTTTTGTTGGACTTTTAAAGCAAGCTCTACTTCAGTTCCAGAAGCAATAAGAGTTACATTACTCTCGTGCGATGTTATATTTATTGTATAAGCTCCTTTTTCACACTTATTCTCTCTGGAGCTGGTAGGATTAATGTAAGCAACTTTTTGTCTTGATAAAGCAATAGCACTTGGGGTCTTTTCACTTTTTAAAGCAATTTCCCAGCACTCTAAAGTTTCATTAATATCTGCGGGTCTAAAAACATTCAAATTTGGAATAGCTCTAAGTCCCGTTAGCTGTTCTATAGGTTGATGAGTTGGGCCATCTTCACCGAGACCAATAGAGTCGTGAGAAAAAATATAAATTATTTTAAGTCCCATTAATGCAGAGAGCCGTATTGAGGGTTTACAATAATCTGAAAATATCAAAAAAGTTCCTCCGTAAGGTATTATTCCTCCATATAGAGCTAAACCATTCATTATAGCCGCCATACCATGTTCCCTAACTCCATAATGAATATAATTTCCATTAAAGTTTTTAGAGCTTATGACTTTAGAATTTTTAGTTTTTGTATTATTAGATCCACTTAAGTCTGCTGAACCCCCTATTAAATGAGGGAGTATTGAAGAAATTTTTTCAATAGCTGCCATTGAACATTGTCGAGTAGCTAAACTCGGTTTAGACTCGAAATTTTTTTCCTTTTCTAGTTGTATCAAATCTTCTAAGGCACCGGTATCTAATTTATCATAAGTTTTATCAAGTTCCTTTTTGATTTTAGGATTTTTTTTATTGATTGCTTCAAGCCATTTATTTTCTATCTGTTCACCTTTGTTTCCAATTTCCCTCCATTGATTTAAAATTTCTTGGGGAATTACAAATGGTTGATTATTCCACTTAAGTTTTTTTCTAACTAAAGCAATTTCATCCTCTCCCAAAGGGGATCCATGAGATGAAGATTTTCCAGATTTATTTGGCGATCCAAATCCTATTATTGTTTTACAAGATATTATTGTTGGTTTTTTAGATTTTGATGCTTTTATAATTGAACTAGATATTTGTTTTTCATTGTGTCCATTAACTTCTAAGAAATTCCATCCGTAAGACTCAAATCTTTTTTTATAATTATCTGAAACGCTTAGAGAAGTTGATCCGTCTATTGAAATTTTATTGTTATCAAAAAACACAACTAAGTTCTTTAATTTTAAATGGCCCGCTAAACTCATTGCCTCATGACTAACTCCTTCCATAAGATCACCGTCACTCGCAATAACATAAGTCTTATTATTGATTATATTTGATCCAAATTTTTTTCGGAATATTTCCTCAGCTATTGCCATTCCTACCGCATTGCCTAAACCTTGTCCTAAAGGGCCAGTAGTAGTTTCTATTCCAGTCCCACTTTTATACTCTGGATGCCCAGCACAAATAGAATTTAGTTGTCTAAAATTTTTTATGTCTTCGATAGAAATAGAGTCATATCCAGTTAGATAAAGCAAAGAGTAAAGAAGCATTGAGCCATGACCCGCAGATAAAATAAATCTATCTCTGTTAATCCAATTAGGATTTTTTGGATTAAACCTCAGGTGGTATTTAAATAAAACTGTCGCAACATCTGCCATACCCATTGGCATTCCGGGGTGACCGGAATTGGCTTTTTGCACAGCGTCAATTGATAAAAATCTAATTGCGTTTGATAATTGGTTTAAATTTAAAGTCACTTTAGATAACCTATATAGACTTAAATAAAGTATATCAATAATATGATATAAATTTTTATGAGTATAATTGAAAAGAAAGAAAAAAATTTAAATCTTTTAATAAATAAACTTAATTCGTTATCCTTAACTTATTCACAACCATCTTATGAGGTTGAAAAACTTAAAACTGAAAAAAATCAAATTTTGCAAAAAAAAATTGAAATAGAAAAAAAAAATCAAGAATTACTTAGAGAGCATAAATATTTAAAAGAAAAAATTAAAAATCTTCAAATTGAAGTTAAAAAAAAGTCTGATTTAGAGGATAGCTTTAATCAAGAAATTGAAGAATTAAGTCAAGAAACTGAAAATTTGGTTTCAGAGATAGAAAAATGGCAAATGTAAATATAAAATTTAATAATAAAGACTATCTTTTGTCGTGTGACGACGGGCAGGAAGAGTCATTAAAAAAATTAACTAAATTTTTGGATAAAAAATATTCTGAGCTTAAAGATAAACTAGGAAATATAGGTGAAAACAAACTTTTATTGATCACCACAATACAATTAATCGATGAGTATTTTGATTTAAAACAAAAAGTTACACTTCAAAAAAAAAAACTAGACGAAATTTCAAGTAAATTTAAAGAAATTAGATCTTTAGCTTTTGAGTATAAAAAGGATAAAGATAATGAGATTAATAAACTTAATGAAGAGTTAAAAAAATTTGAAAAGACAATTGAAAAAAATAATTCACTGTATGAAAATATGTTGGACAAAACTACTCAGTCTCTCGAAAAGATAATTTCAAACACAGAGTCCCTATCTAAAATACAGTAGATGGAAAATAAAAGTCAATTAAGGAAAAAATATCTTTTTAAAAGAAAAAAATTGTACTTTAAAATTAATAATAGTTTTCTAAAACCTATAATTAAATTAATCAAAAATAAAAGTAAAAATAAAAAAGTTAAAATAGCAATTTACTATCCTAGTTTATATGAAGTGGACATTCTTTGCATATTGGACAATGAAATTCTAAAAAAAAATAAATTTCTCCTTCCAATTATAGAAAAAAATCACTCGATGAATTTTTATAAATTTTCTAAAAAAGATATTTTAAAAGTTAATGAGTACGGAATGTTGGAACCATTCAAATCTAAAAATGTAATCCCAGAAATTATTTTTGTTCCACTTCTTGCTTTCGATGTGAGTAAAAATAGGCTTGGGTATGGCAAAGGGTTTTACGATAGATATTTGTTCAAATATTTAAAAATTAATAAAAATATTTTAACTGTTGGAGTTGCTTTTTCTTTTCAAAAACATCATAACCTTCCTGTGAATAATAAAGATATAAAACTTGATTATATTCTTACTGAAAAAGGACTTTTTTAATGAAAATCTTAGTGCTTGGGGATGTTATGGGATCATCTGGAAGAAAAGCGCTTAAAAAAAATCTTCCTAATATAATAGAGCAAAATCAAATTAATTTTTCTGTGATAAATGGAGAAAACGCTGCTGATGATGGAAAAGGTATTACCAAAGAAATAGCAGAGGAGTTTTTTTCAAATGGAATCGACGTAATTACTTCAGGCAATCACATTTGGGATAAAGAGGAAACAACTAAATATATTGAAAAAGAAAAACGACTTCTTAGACCAGCTAATTTAGCACAGGGATCTCCAGGCAATGGTTTTGGAATCTATTTCACAAAAGATAAAAAATTTAAAATAGGTGTTATTAATTTAATGGGAAATGTTTTTATGAGAAAAACGGATGATGTGTTTGAAGCTGCAAAAAACATTTTAAAAAAGATAATTTTAAAAAAAAATGTCGACTTTTGTGTCGTTGATTTCCACGGCGAAATTACAAGTGAAAAAATGGCAATGGGACATTTTTTTGATGGAGTCTCTACTTGTGTTGTGGGAACACATACACATGTTCCAACAGCAGATACAAGAATTCTTGATAAGGGAACTGCTTATCAGACCGATATAGGGATGTGTGGAGATTATAATTCTGTAATAGGAATGAATAAGGAAAACTCAATTAAAAAATTTTTAAAAGATAAAAATGCAACTCATCATTTCCCTTCAGACGGAGAGGGTACATTATCCGGGGTTATTATAGATGCAGACGAAAAAACTGGTTTGGCTAAAGATGTTTCAAGACTAATCTTAGGTGGGAGTTTAGTAAAATAATTATGGCTGGTCATTCACACTGGGCTGGTATTAAGCACAAAAAAGGGAGAGCTGACAAAGAGAGGTCAAAAATTTTTTCAAAATTATCAAGAGAAATTACTGTAGCCGCTAAACTTGGTGACAAAGATCCAGACATGAATCCTAGATTGCGAACAGCAATACAGGCGGCGAAACAAGCGAACATGCCTAAAGATAATATTTCAAGAGCAATTAGTAAGTCAGAGATTTCAAGTGATAAAAGTTATGAAAGTTTAAGATATGAAGGTTTTGGACCTTTCAATATTAGTTTAATAATTGAAACCCTGACAGATAATAAAAACAGGGCTGCTTCAAGTATTAGAACAGTCCTCCAAAAAAATGGAGGAAGATTGGGAGAATCGGGATCTACCAAACATATGTTTAATAGTTGTGGCATAATTCATGTCGAAAAAAATAAAATTACAGAAGATCAAATTTTTGAATTAGCAATTAATTTGGGTGCTAAAGATTGTACACAAACAGACGACAGTCATGAAATAATAACAAAAAAGGAAGACTTTTATAAGGTAAAAACTGAACTAGAAAAACAAATAGATAATTTTTCTTATTCAGCTATAGAGTGGAGAGCAGTCAATTATAAAAATTTAAACAAAGAGCAAAGTAAAAAAATTATTGAAGTTTTGAATACACTTGAAGAACTTGACGATGTTCAGAGTGTATTCTCTAATGCAAATTTAGAAAGTTAATATATTGAAAATAATTGGAATAGATCCAGGTTTAAGCGGCGCAATTGCTGTTCTTGAGGATAAAAAAGTTCTAGGAATTCATGAAATGCCTGTAATGGCAGAAGGAAAAAAAAATAAAAGACAGCTTAATAGCGCTCAATTAGTGAACATTATTAAAAACAACATTATTGAAAGTGAAGAAATTGCTGTAGTTGTGGAACAAGTAAACGCCATGCCAGGCCAAGGAGTTACAAGTATGTTTAATTTTGGCCAAACTTTTGGAGCTATAAAGGGAGTTTGTGCAGCATTAGAATTACCAATATTTTTCGTAAGACCTTCAAAATGGAAAAAATACTTTGATCTAATAAATTCTTCTAAAGACTCCAGCAGAACAAAAGTGATTGAGATGTACCCATCTTTATCAAGTCAATTGACAAAAAAAAAAGATGTAAATAAATCTGATGCTATTTTAATAGCAAGATTCTATTTTGAGACAAGGCTTAAAGACAAAATTTAGTGTTATTTTAATCGAAAAACGCCAAATTCATGACACAATCTAAAAGTAATTAGGCTCAATGGAACAAGATATTGCATCACAGATTGTTGGTCTGGGAGGGGCATCAGACTTTTCATTATGGAGTCTTTTTCTGCGAGCAGACTTTGTAGTAAAATTTGTAATAGTTTTATTAATAGCAAGCTCAATATTTTCTTGGGCTTTAATTTTTGATAAATTTAAACTTTTTAAAGCAATAAATAAGTCAACTGAAGATTTTGAAAAAAAATTTTGGAAGGCTAAGTCAGCGGAGAGTTTTAATAGCAATTTGCCAGTTAATTCTAATGATCCGGCCACATTAATTTTTAAAGCAGCTATGGCAGAGCTTATTAAAACAAAAAGACAATCATCAGCTGTTCAATCAGCAAGAGTGGAAAGAATTTTAGAAATCGCTACAGACAATGAAATAAAAAAAGTTGAAAAAAATTTTACTTTTCTTGCAACTATTGGATCAACAGCACCTTTTATAGGTTTATTCGGAACAGTTTGGGGCATCATGAATTCTTTTCAATCAATAGCAATTTCTAGAAATACTAGTCTTGCAATAGTTGCACCTGGTATTGCCGAAGCTCTTTTTGCAACTGCTTTAGGGTTGCTTGCAGCTATACCTGCAGTAGTCGCCTACAATAAATTTAATAGCGACTCTAGAAGATATTTTTCAAAAATAGATAATTTTTCAAAAAGATTCTTATCAATTATTTAGTAATGGCTTTTAAATTTAACCGCTCAAAAAATGAACCAATGAGTGAGATTAATGTAACACCCTTTGTGGATGTTATGCTTGTTTTATTAATTATATTTATGGTTACTGCACCTCTTTTAACTGTAGGTGTCCAAGTTGATTTGCCAGAGTCAGCTGCAGACTCTTTACCAGATGACCAGGAACCTTTAACTATTAGCATAAATTCTAAAGGTGAGATTTATATTCAGGAACATCAAGTCACCTATCAGAAAATGATACCAAAATTATTGGCTATCGCTAAAAATCGAACTGATACAAGAATATATGTGCGAGGGGATAAAAATATTAATTATGGAAGAGTCCTCGAGGTTATGGGAACACTTTCAGGAGCCGGCTTTTCTAAAGTTGCTTTGATATCTGAGCCTTATAAAAATTAGGATGATCTATGATAAGAAGTTTGTTTTATTCCATTACTTTCCATTCTGTGATGATCCTTTTAACAGTACTAAGTTTGCCATTTATGCTTAGAGAGCCTATTGATTTACCACCGATTGTTTCTGTAGAATTAATACAAATTTCCGATAAAACAAATATTCCTTATGCACCAAAAGCAAGAAAAATAATTGAGGAAACTAAAAAAAAAGAAGAGGAACGTATCGTCTCGGAACAGGCACCTCCTGCCGCTAAAGCCAAGGAAAAACCTGACAGAATACCTCTTCCTAACGACAAAAAAGAGAAAAAAGAAATTGTAAAAAAAAAACAAAATCCAGAAGAAATTAAGCCACAAATAAGACAATCCTCGGAATTTGAAAAAAAAGAAATTGTAGATACAAACCAAATTGCAGCATTGATTGACAAAGCGAAAGAAGTTGAAGCTGTAAAACAAAAAAATGACAATAAAATAACTCAAAGCAGCAAGAAAAACTCTTTTGCTACGGGTTTAACTTTGTCAGAAGAGGATGCATTAAGAGCCCAAATATTTGGTTGCTGGAGTGTGCCATTGGGATTGCCATATGACCAAGATTTACTTGTAAGAATAAAATTACAATTAAAGAAGGATGGTAGTATAATAAAGTCTGAAATATTGGATCATGAGAGAATGAATAGACCCGGTCAAAAATTTTATAAAGTTTTAGCTGAGAGCGCTTTAAGAGCGGTGAGATTATGTCAGCCATTAAAAGTTCCACCAACAGGGTATGATAAGTGGAAAGATTTACAATTAAATTTTAACCCAACTGAAATGTTAAAAGGTTAAAATGAAAAAAATATTTTATATTATATTAATCAATTTTATCACTCTAAATTATTCATTCGCTTTAATAGAAGTTGACATAACAAGAGGAAATTTAGACCCTCTTCCAATAGCAGTTTCTCCATTACATGTTGATATTAAATCTCAAAGTGATGGAGACCTAAAGATAAAAAACTTAGGCGAAGATATTTCAGAAATAATTGAAAAAAATTTTAGAAATACTGGATTGTTTAATCCTCTTAAAAAAGAGGCATTTGTACAAAAACCTGACATCGCTCACTTAAAACCTAGATTTGAAGACTGGAGGCTAATTAAAGCCCAAGCTTTAGTTACAGGTAAACTTTTAATAAAAGAGGGTAAATTAAAAGTTGAGTTTAGACTTTGGGATCTAGCAGCTGCTCAAGAAATGACTGCTCTAGCATTTACAACTACACCATCAAACTGGAGAAGAGTAGCACACATTATTTCAGACAAAATTTACGAGAGACTTACTGGTGAAGAGGGGTACTTCGATACAAGAATTATTTATGTAGCTGAAAGCGGGCCAAAAAATCAAAGAGTAAAAAAATTGGCTATCATGGACCAAGATGGTTTCAATAATAAATACCTTACTTTAGGAAATGAACTGGTATTAACACCTAGATTTAATCCAACAAATCAAATGGTAACTTATATGTCTTACTTTAGAAACATGCCTAGAGTCTATTTATTAGATATTGAGACGGGAACACAAGAAGTTGTAGGTAATTTTCCAGGTATGACTTTTGCACCTCGATTTTCACCAGATGGAAAAAAAATTATAATGAGTTTTGCTAAAGATGGTAACTCTGACATTTATACAATGGATTTATCGACGAGGCTTGTAGAAAGAATAACCGAACACTCTTCCATTGACACCTCCCCCTCATTTTCCCCTGACGGCAAATTTATTGCTTTCAACTCAGATAGAAGTGGTCTGCAGCAAATATATGTTATGAGGAGTGATGGAAGCAATGTTAAAAGAATTACATTTGGGAAAGGAATTTACGGTACTCCTGTTTGGTCTCCACGAGGTGATTTAATAGCATTTACAAAAATGCATAAAGGAAGATTTTATATTGGTGTTATGAGAACAGATGGCACCGGTGAAAGATTACTGACAGAAAACTATTATCAGGAAGCACCATCTTGGTCTCCTAATGGAAGAGTATTGGTCTTCTATAGAGAAACTAAAGCGGGAGAAAAAGGAGAGGGATTTTCAGCAAAATTATGGTCTATAGATATAACAGGCTACAATGAAAGAAGACTATCTACTAAAACTGACGCCTCAGACCCATCTTGGTCCTCATTATTATCTAAGTGAGGTTGAATTTTATGTAAAATATACTTGAATAAC
>MDTA01101003.1_pt1 | contig 14330 bp, 18 predicted proteins | sample 811151 | NCBI WGS metagenome assembly MDTA01 (sample SAMN05326648, study PRJNA326480) | marine metagenome | isolation source: seawater | place: Indian Ocean: South | collected 2010 | reverse complement strand
TAATTGAAGCGAAGTGCCGCCAGCCGCAAAAATTTTGACTTTTCCAGTGGCGACAAAATTCCAGACAAACCACCGCACCCAGACGTCTGGTCGCATGCTCTTCAAAATCGCAACTACAAGACCGTGGTTATTAGTATTATTTGCAAGCTTTTGGCGGCGTCATACAAGCCCCCGGCGCTGCCCAAGAAACTGGTGCTCGATTTTGTCAACGTGGTCGAAATCACGTTTAGCCACTATGACACGAAGCGAACCGTTATGCAGGGTCTGGCGCCTCTTGGGGAGTCTGACATCAAGTGGATGCGCTTCGTGCCTCTTTTTGGGCCCACTCTTGTTGATTCGATTGACTCTGATTGTATTTTGATAGCGTTCATGTTCATGCAAAAACACAACTGGGAGCTAGACGTATACATTCGCAGAATGGCTAGCAGAAGCATCGAGGAAGACAAACAAGAATCCTCCAAGCGCAAACGCGGTGAAAAGAGATCTGGTTCCATCCAATACGAAATCATCAATATCAAGAAATTACTCAGTCTCTTGCACATCTCAGCCAGACAATCAGTGGGCTCCAACTTTTGCGTTCCTGACTTTAAAATGACCAACATGCTCGTGTTCCTGCAGCTTCTGTCCGGTTCTGATTTTTCTCGCAAGATTCCTCAACTCGGAGCTACCTTTTTGTGGGAACACTTGCATGTATCAGTCCCCCTCATCACCATGTGCTCCTCAGACGAAGAAAACTTTGAAGTCAACGAGGACCTTTGTGTTGACACCTTGTTTGTAGAACTATATCGTACCAAATACTGCAAACATGTTGCCGAAGACTCAAACACATGGGATAGCGTCTATCAGGACCTTCAACAGAGCAAACTCAATGACAAAACCAAATCGCAATTACCCGACCGAGACATGCTTCGTTGTATCATTCGCAATATCAAATTTATTATGCATTACTGGAACATTACCAACGGATCCCCACCCAGCGACCTTTGCGGAAAATTTGGCTATGTCATGCAAAACGGAAAACTAGCCTTTGGACTCCACACAAACTAAACCACACGACCACCCCATATCGTTGAAGTGTAATAAACACACAGATCCTCACTTTCCATCACCACTTCCATTAACCAAAGGCTTGTGTTTAAAACTCGTCCTGCTTGCTTTTTCACAGCTTGTGTTCGGGCATTTCTGTGCTGAACTCAATTTCATCGAACCACACTTTGAACACTTGAAAGTGCCCATAGTCGACGTTGTCGGTGAAGAAGAAGGACTCGAAATTTCACTTGCTTGGAACGCTTCTTCAAATCGCCGAACCTCGGAATCATCTCCAATTCCTTCATCATTTTCATCTTCCGTCTGGCCTTCATTGTTGTTTGGTACTCCGGGGGCCGGAACATATTCCTCGACGCCCTGTACACCTTCCGCCTGTTTTGCATTTGTGCCTGCCCCGTGCGCTCCATCTGCACCAGTTTCGTCGCAGCCTTGTACTCCAGGGGCCGGAACATATGCAGATGCCGCCAATTCTTCACCCTCGACATTTTTCAATGCGTCTTGTTTCAACCATTTTATCTCAACCTTGACTTGCCCGTTTGCCCCCCACGTTATCACGCGCCACTTCGACACTCGTTCATCACCCGCCGCCGATTTCGCAGGGTTCAAACCATGATCAGAAGCCAAACGTTTGCGCTTCTTGCCGCCCTCCTGATTCAAAGTGTTTGACATAGACGCGCTGCACCCTCCTGACATGTGTGGGCGTGCGTGGTATCTGGTGGATGGGAGATTCACAAACAAACCCAAAATTAAATAGTGCGACTTGTGATTTTTTAATTCTTTTTAACTTTTTTTAATTCTTTTTAACTTTTTTTTCTGGCTGTTTGGCGGTTGGCAGACCGAGTTTCAATTCAGTTTGGTTAACATTGAAAAAAAATCTTAAAAAAATTAAAAAGAATAAAAAATATCAGCTGTAAAACAACTTCAAAAAATCCATTTATTCCAGCTGATCATTGACGAAGGCTGAACAGAACCGAATGGACACGCACGCCATGCAAGGCGGAAAGAGGCAACTGTCATCTATCGATCTTGATTGCACCGTCAGCGACGAGCTTGGTAGTGATACGGTTGTTTCCGTGCCATGCAAACGCAGCAAAGGCATTGCATGTAAGGATGAAACGTCTGTGATGGCGACTACAAAGAACAGACAGGGTCCAATCCTGACACGTCTGCGCCTTCATGAATCTGGATGCCACCCTTGGGTCAATGCATTGCAAAAACATTACAGGCATTGCATGAGGATTTTGACACAGTTGTATGCTGAAGTGAAAATTGAAATCGCAAAGTTTGAAAAACTGTTTGCCGATAAAACGGCGCTTGCACAGGCCGACACACTGGACGTCATCATGATAGAGCATATTGATCTTCAAAAATGTCTGGACGCATGTGAAAAACAAAACACACGATCATCTCGTCGTGCAACATGTGCGATGCCGTGTATTGTGTTTGGTACTTTGGAAGAAGAGTCTGACCGGCATTGTTGGACGTGGAAAGAAAAACTGGTGGTTAAGGATGGACAGGCTGTTGAAAAAGAGGTATGGGCAGTTTCATTTTTTATCTTCGATACTTTTTCCGCGCAAATTGAAGACCTGTTCAAGTATGTACCACCGTTTTTGGTTTTCAGGGGCAGTTGCAGAGTATTACCGAATCAGACCATGTTGAGAAGTGAACACACAGAAAATGTCGTGAAGAACTTAGTGCAGACACTGTGTGACATGAAGCTTTTGCCACACAACACAGATTTGTGATTTTGGCTTGTAAAAAATAAACAACTGTATGCAGCATGAAGTTTCTTTGAGAGTTTGTTGAGATGACTTGAATTCACATCTTGCGCATGATTAGAAATTGGTTTCTATATATGAAGTGTTCTCTTTAATTGCTAGCATGTTAAAGACAAAGGCGGGCGTAGGAGAACCACAGTCCAACGCCAAAGACCCACTACCTCCACACGAATTCCGCATCAATTTCCTCGTTACTGAAATAGACAAATGCAAAGAAAACATTCAAGATGCAGTGCAAACGCAAGAACGTTACGAGAGAGAGCGCCCTGATTGGCGCAGTTATGAACCCAAGGCAAGGGAAAAACAAGACAAGAAAATTGAAGGACAAAGACGACGTGAACAAACTGAGAGAAAAAAATTAGATGCATTTAGACTTGAATACAAACGTTTGCTGCTTGGAGATCAGTATATCATGTTTGAGACAGGGCCGGGCGTACAGGAACCACGGTCCAACGCCAAAACCCCACGACATGCAGATGAATTTCGCATCAAAACACTTGTCCTTGAAATAGACAAATGCAAAGAAAAGATTCAAGATGCAGTGGAAAGGCAAGAACGATACGAGAGAGAGCGCCCTGATTGGCGCAGTTATGAACCGAAGGCAAGGGAAAAACAATTCAAAAAAATTGGAATACAAAGGCAAATTGAACAAACTGAGAGCAAGAAGCTAGAAGCATATACATTTGAATACCAACGATTACTGCTTGAAGTTCTTCATCGGAGAAGACCATCAAATGTACAACCCTCGGCAGCATGTCCGATTTCTCTAACAGACGACGTGAACATGGGGTGGTCTCGGCAAGGGTCTGAAGTATGCACCTTTGATCTTCTAAACCACGGCTATTTCAAAATTTGGTCCGCAACAACACCGGTATTTGCCACCTGTCCACCGTGTTGTTTTGCGCCCCATTAGCAAAGTTGGTCATTGCGTCAGTCTTATGAGCTGAAAATCCAGGGTTCGAGTCCCTGATGGGGCAACAAACTTTTTGAGCGATTGCGGTGCCTTATGAAAGTTTTAGTACGTTTACGGGGTTTCAACAAAGTGTTCAGCGGCGATATATAAAACATACCAAAGCAAAATAAAATGTCCTCCGAGTGCGAAAAGTCCGTGCACTCTAATGTAATTTTGCATTTGTTGCGCCAGAGTGATCGATTCTGCAAAAACTTTGACCGATGGAGTCAAGACACAAAGGAGGATCGCGACGTCATTTGTGTAATGATGAAAGAAAACGCACAGATTGAAAGCACGATTGTGCACACATTGCACCTGTTGTTTCCTGGTAAAATGCAAGGGCCATTTTTGTCGGACCGAACCATGACGATTGAAATTTTGCACGTAAATAGAAGTCTAGACTTGAAATTTCTGGACACGATGACTCTGCCACTTTCTGAGCCTGCCCGGAAACGGCAGCGCGTGGAAGAATTTGGAAATGCGTCAAAAGCAATCCGTGAAATCGAAGAAATCAGCAGCGTACTCAAAGCGTCACTATAAGCAACCAATAGTAGTCTGTGCTCTTTGGGGGCCATGTCATCGGGAAGAGATGACAGTGGTGTATGGTTATCTTTTGAAGTCGTGTTTGTGAATCGCATCAATTTGCACTTTTTCTCTCTCTTTGCCATCAATCCTGCTTCCGTGCACGTCAAGGACATTCGGCTTCGTTTCTATCAAAACAAAAAACAAATTTTCCTGCGCCTGTATGGTGAAGGAGATCGGCGCGTGTCTACGACATGGGAAGTGGTTCCCAATTACACCAAAACGGGGGTGTTTGCCTGTATGCGCAAGATTACGGCTGCCCATTAACGCGAGACATCCAGTGTTTATTGGTAAAACCAATGGGAGAAGCTGTAGAAGGAGCTGGCCCAAGCCTTTGATCCAGCCACATTCAAGCACGAGGGCTACGCCCTGTGCGAATGCCATGCGGAAGGCTAAACACACAAAGCACCTATATATTTGTTCTCAGAGTGTATTTTATGAACATGGTGCTACGCAAACCAAGACGCAGCGCATGGGTGCTAGTCATGACAGTGACCACCGCCCTGCACCTGACTCTGTCTATTGTTTATTTTATTTTTATTTTGAGGGAAAATCAAAAAGGTGGCAAAAACGACTCGGTACATTTAACTTAGTCAAAAAACACCCGCAAAAGAGGTATATAAACACAAAAAAATCAAAGTGTAATGGCCTCTGGCTGGTATTTAGTTAACTTATCCGATCTGGAATACTTTTTTTACCACCATTATAAAAAAACCACAGAAAATCCAAACGTTTCAAACCAATTCAAATCGCACGAGGCATCCATGCCGACCAAACGGCAGCGATGCGAACAATATACAACAAACGAACACGAGCAGTCCGGACCACGGACAAAGACCGATGAACATGTGAGTAAGTATCACGGAGACGCTGCCAACCATGGTATTTCAGCGTACATTGACCAGCTGAGACATTTTTGGCGAGAACACAAGCATCAAGAGTGGCAACTACAGAGTGGGAAGGCATAGAAAAATGTGCATGTGCACGGATACGTGTATATAAATGTTGCAAATGCAAATAAAAATAAGAAAATGCCACAACGTGTCGCTCTTCCAAACGATGGCAGATGGAAGTACAATTGCGTCATAACAAAGGCAGGAAATCCGGACAAACGCTTTAATTGCAACAAGGTAAAGGGGGCGCCGAGATCTGAGGCTATTCCACAGCAGCAGCCGTCTAATGCATCCCAATCAACTGAGGCTAAACCCTAACACAAGCACTGATGGCATCGCCCAGGGCGTGGCCCTCGTGCTTGAATGTGGCTGGATCAAAGCAAGTTGTACATCATTTACCTGATGTCAAAAGCCAAATGATCGTTGTAAACATTTACCGTGTGATCTTTGCGTATCATTTCCTGCAACTTGACACTAAAAGGTGGATGCGAATTCTTCAATCCCATTATCAAATGTAACCCCGCATCTTCACGATTTTGCAATGCTTTCACGAGTGCCTCAGCAGGCTTGTCCCGTAAATAATTCAAGTTAAGATTAATCGTTTTGATCTGGGACTTCTCAATCAATGCTGCCAGAGCCATACCGCCTGCTTGCACAATCGTATTTGCGCTCAATTCCAACGACGTTAATGAAGGCATATTCAGCAAGTTATTGACCAAGCTCTGGGCACCCTGATCGTGCATTTGTGTACTGCCTAGATTGAGCGCGTGCAAACACGTTAACATAGGTAATCCCATGCCCAAAATCTCAATACCATCGCACTTCAATGGATTCTGATAAAGATTCAAACTCTCCAGCTTCCCAAGTTTCTGCAGCCCCTGCACCAAGTAATCCACTGCCTCGGTCTGCAACATATTAAACCCTAAATCCAGAAACTTTAGATCAGGCGTGAGTGAAAAAAAATTCTTCAAATGTGATGCGCCTTCAATCCGAATTCTGTTTTGGCGCATGTTCAAGGATGTCAGGTGCACATGCTTCTGTGTGATTTGCGAGAAGAACGCCGATGCCTTATGATTTTCAACGTGGTTACACGATATATCCACATCTTGCAATCCAGTCAAAGCATTCACCACAGACCCCAAATGCGAGGTGGCAACTGAGCCTTTTTGACCAAAGCCAATATTGCAACCACTCAGCTTAAGCCTTTTCAAAGTCGTGCACCTTGAGAGACTTGAAAACATTGCCTTCGAAGCTTCGTTCATGATTCTGTTGGTATTCAGGCAAAGGTCTTCCAAACGTGTGCACCCGTGAAGGATAGCAAATACCCGTTGCATATCCGCCATGCCAAGATCACAATTGCGCATGTCCAATTTTATCAGCTGTTGCATCGTTGGGACAATGTCGTTAAAGACATACTTAGAATGTTGGCCAATGCTGTTGTTCCCTAATGATAGTGATTCCAAACAAGTGCATCTTTTGATTAGCTCTGACGCAGGATGCCATTCGTCAGGGCTCATTTTAGTCTGTGATGCCATGTTCAATTCGGGCTTCGGATCACCCTTTCTCATCACAATTTTCAGATGAGAAATGGCATAGTGTGCAGACCACTTGACCTGGCTGTTCAGAACAGGTTCCAAGTCCACCAATTCTGGCACCAAGGCCAATTTAATCACAGAATTGAGCTTAGCCTTACTATGAAGCAATTCAAACACTTCCTTAGATGCAGACGCAAATTTGAAAAATTGACCAGACAATATTTTCAGCCACACTTCCACGTGCAAATACTCAAGCGCACTGAAAAGAACTTGCGGTGATTTATCCTTGTTGAGTTTGCTTTGGCATGGCGCTTCATCAATCTCTGTCATTTGACGCGTTTTGTGATGACACTGGCTCGCGGGACCTTAATCATACAGAGTAAAAAAACTTAAAAAGTTTTTTTTAACTTTTTTTGGTTGTACTGCGTTATTGGACTTGGTCCATACTGGAGATGATAATAATACAAAAAAATATAATAAAAATCACGTGCATTTTTTCTTTTACTATAAACTGCTTTTCAAAACTGAAGAAAATCTTGATACACCCGCATTATGGGCACGCACACAGAAAGCTGCGTTGAATGCCAGGACGAGACAGAGTCATTCTTTCGTAGTGTTCTGTTGAAATTTGAGGATTTTCCCCATGTGACTGAGGTATCAGAAAATGTTGAAATTATCCCCGCGGAAAAGGTTCAAATCAACATGGAAACAGGACAAGATTCGAGGTGCAATGACGATGTCATGGATCTATACGAAAACTCGGTTGAACTTCAAGTGTCTTGGAGTGAAAGCGCGCCTGCGTTTCAAGAAAAATGGATGAGTGATGAAGTGAATATCAAAACCGACTGCATGGAATATGATTCACTGGAGAAAGAAATTGCTAAATCTAAGCTTTTGCTGCCTGTAAATGAAGCACAGGAACAAAAGATTCAAACAAGAAAACATAAAAATCGGGAGAGTGCAAAACTCGCAAGAGAGCGAAAATTACAGACGCTGAAGAAACTGACGGAAGACGTTGAATGTATGGGTAAGAAAATCAAGGAACAGGATGCAATCATTGCCAATCTCACAGCGGAAAACAATGAGCTTCGAAACATGTTGGCAAAGAATGTAGTACAGAAAATCACCAATGCTTCTGGTGCATCACAAGACTCGAAAACATACAAGGGGCATTAAACATTCTTACCGTTGCGTTGCGTTCACCAAGGGCGTCGGGGGCAACGTCTTTCGTGAAAGACACAAGAATAATACCCGTTTACTGTATCTTTCGGGGTTAATGCTGCACCCGGCTTTGTCCTGGCACTTGGTTGTGGCATATATAAAGTGGTCGCACGTCTCCAATTTTTACAATGGCTGATCTTTTATGTGAAAATATGATGAATATGGGGCACTTTACACCCTCGAACATACACAGGACACAAAGCGCAGGCAAACAGAGTATGTCGATTGCAACCCTGGCGGAGATCATGTTGGAAGCCAATGAAAACACGCTTTTTGATGGACTTGACATTGAATTTGCACGAAAAACAAAAGGAGGGATTGCGATAGTCGACCGAAACACATCAAACGAGAAGCAAATTATTACAGGGTCCGGACAGGAAGCTTGGCCCTACTTTGCTGACACAAATCCTCATCGAATGACACAGCAAGCACACGGGGCCATTTTTGCTTGGGATGACTTTTGCGTTCGGCGATTGAGTCCATGCTCTGGGCTTTCCGACGCTGACACAGAGAGAGCACAGTTTATTTTGGACAGAATTCATCGTTATGATTCAGACACAGTAACGCCGTCGTCGATTCAGTAAAAGGAATTAAATTTCAAACTAACACGACCGTTTATGATATATGAACACAAACGCCTTTCCATGGCACATCCTATGAGAGCTGAGCATGGTTTGATTGCAATACATACTTGTTGTCTCCACTACCATGCATAATATATAAAGGCAAATGCCTTTAGACGTGCTTGACATGAAGATGAAAAAAACTGTCAAAAAGCACGCGCGTAAAAAGGCGTCTCGCAAACGGGGAAAACAGAGCGTAAAGCGGAAAACTGCAAGAGGTTCATTCACATATCTATATGTGTTGCGTTCACAGTTGAACAGTCATAAGACCTACATTGGCGTGACAAACGATGTGATGCGGCGACTTCGGCAACATAATGGCCAACTCAGTGGCGGTGCTCGCTACACCCACCGCTTCAGACCATGGTCGTTCTACGCGATATTTCGCATGAATTCGCGTCGAGATGCTCTTTCCCTGGAATGGCACGTCAAACATCGGCGCCGGGCAAGGGTGCACGGTCACGGCGTTGCTGGTATTGTCAACTATTTGCACATACATGGCCCGCAAAAGGATGGCTTCTGTGAGCTCGTGAATACGAAGCTTTAGCATGATTTGTATATAAGTCCGTTTATGAGAAAGTACAACGAAAATGAAACCCAAAAAGCTAAACATGCCACGCCCCGCGAAAATAAAGATTCGCCCGGCAAACAGCATGATTTGGAACAGTAAGCGTCCACACCATGTCACGACCGCAAAAATTGCAGCATTTCCATATAAGTCTGGGTTCTTTTAGGGTCCAACGCCTATACGAGACAGGGGGTAATTGTTGAGCTCAAAGCGTGCTCAAAATCGCATGATGAATTCATGATTTGTTTATGACGCACTCTGTTTCGAACCAGTGTAGTTAACTCTTGTTGAATTCTTTTCTTCGTTTCTTGCAAGTTGACGGTGATGGACTTTAAGCCATCTCTTCGCGAGTGGTCTGACCTCTGTGCAAATAGAAACGCACCATGTCCAAACTCCTGCAGGTTTGTGTCCAATAGCAAGCCGCTTGTGAACAAAATTTCGTTTGCAAGACACTGAATGTCGGCAAAAGAAAAACTGGAGTCTGAATTCCAAACCATAATTTTTACTTTCAAGGTAGAGATCATGGACGTGTGCATTGTTTTCTTGATGGCAATGTGCCGCGTTCCAACCATCGTTCGTGCACAAAAAAGATGGACAAAGACGCCATCTGAATCTGTAAAAGTAGACTTGATCGGATACAATTCCGCAAACACTTGATCGTCATTCCGTATCAACAACACTTTGTGACAGTCCTGCACATTGTTGCATTTGATGCCAAGCATTAAAATATCGAGAATCATGGGCGTCGTGTGCAGAGTCGAAATCTTTTATAGCATCAACGACTTTCGCATGGCATCGCACAGGAGCGCTTGCGAACAGGACACGAGAGGATGGCGCGGGCCCAATCCTGTCGTATGGCCACAATCATGCACAGAACACAAAGAAACAGCTACCAGAGAAAATCCAAGGTATACCTTGGGTGCAAAGCTACACGGACCCTGCACGACGCATTCAACACAACAAGGCTATTTGACACGGCAAAAACAGAAGCCTTGTCAAAATTCAGCCTCTAAGTTCCAGAATGCACGGAGAACCTTGCCACTTTTGCGCATATTGAGAAAGACGATTGTCAACTGTACAGGCCGTTTTAGTATATAAGTATTGGCGTCGGAATGGTAAAGTTATGTCCGACACTTCCACGGTTACACAGCCCACTGCCACCGGCGAGAAAAACGTTGACAAGCCCGTGGAGCCCTCTCCTTCCGAGGCACCCGCGGAGCCCGAAAACAAGAGCACAAAACCCGCGGATGAAACCGGCGATTCACTTGAGAAGCTTCTCTCCCACATTTCAAATCTGCAGCAGGAGAACAAGGAGCTCGAAGAGGCCATGCGTCATGTGCGCGAGGGCAACATTGCGAAGCTTCGGAGCAGCATCGAGGAAAAGGTGCAGCCCTGGATCGACAGCCTCAGCATCCCCGACGAGCACAAAAAGGCTTTCATTTCCGGTGTGGAGCGCGCGTGCCAGAATGGTGGCACCAAGACCATGTCAGATTTCGAGGACAATCAAGTCTACACAGTCGTATGCGCCGCGGCCGCTGCGCACGGCGTGGCCATCCAGGACCTCGAAACTACCCGTGCTAAGCTCAAGGAAGTGGAGGAGAATCACAAGAAAAACTTTGACGAGCATGATCGCCGCATCGCGAACAAGACCGAGGCGCTGCTGTACAACCGCGACAGTGGGGTGCGTCCATCAAAGCGGGCACGCGATGAGAGTGATGCTGGCACCAATGACGCGTCCTCTGCCGGTGGAAATTTGTGGGATGATATGTTTAATAACCTCCGGACGACCAACGGAAAGTTTTGAGAAAAGTTAACACCCGATCATACGTATGCTGTAAAAGCATTTGAAACTGTTTGTGAAGATAAAAAACTTTAAAAAATTTTTTCAGTACTATATTTGTACCATATACTAAAAAAAGTTAAAAAACATTTATAAAAGCCTCCATTGATTTTGAGGTGGTTTCATAGCACGCACTGCTTGAGCTGCCACGCACAGCCATCCTACCCCTGACGATGTACCCAGTCACACTTAAACTGGACGTTACCGATGACATCGCGGGCAATATTCAACATTTACTTTGGAACGTGTGCCAGTATTCGCGCGCCGCGAACGATATTACTTTTGAATGGACCGAAAATAAGAATGCCGTGGTTGAGACGTCGTCGGTGATTATGTCACTATTCAGTCGACAGTTTTTTCAGTTTTATGCAGCCAATTCGGTAGACGAGGTTGGAGTGAACCAAAACGAAGACATGGTTGCCATTGAATTGTTGTCGGCTGCATTTTTGACGCAGAAGTTGGCGTCTTCGCGTCTTCACTTGAATGTCGAAAATATTGCGTCTTTTAACGATATGGGCGTCACAGAATGTGTCTTTGACATGAGTGCCAAGACAATCAAAGAAAACCTGGTGCGTGTGCTTAAGAATCAAAGTTCAAGGCGTGGTTTTGATATCGTCTTTTCGTGGGGTGGGGACTATCATGGAGGCACGAATTTGAATTCGTATAAGGCGCATTCCTTTGTTTTGGGTGCCTTTTCCAAACAAATTGAACGCGCGATTTCGGCTCACTTTAATGATGGAAAGAAAGAGCGCAAAGGAGTGTATGCACTGGCTGTTGACGGTGAGAACTTTGCGAAGGGATTCAGGGACATCCTATCTTTTATTTATAATGGGGGGATCACATTCACCAATCAGCAACAGCTGCAGTGCTTTATACAGACGGTCGATCATTATGAATTCGACTGTATCAAAGAGATGCTGTCTGCGAATAACCTTTGGATTTCCCAATTCTGGGGCGTCGACTTATTGGTCAATGAGTACATCAGTGGTACTGGTTCCGAATTGTTCCATGAAGCACTGAAAACGGTCAAGAATCAGCTTTGTGTGCTGCCGATGGCCGAGATGCAGAAAATTGACATGGATCTGATGACGGAAATAATTCGCGCGGACGATTTGCCTGTCATTTGCGAGTGGTTCCTGGTGCAGAATCTACTACAATGGTTCGAGAAGTCTTCGTATTGTGATGACAGTGGCAAATTTATCCAACTGTTTCAACACATTCGTCTTCACCTTCTTCACAATGCCGACGACGTGTTGGATTTTATTGAGCATGCAAAGCAAAAGGGGTCGGAGCATGGGGATGCGGCCTTTGTGCAGCGATTCGTTGATTGGATGCTTTTCATGCTGAAGGTTGAATCCATTAAGCAGCCCATAAGGCTGGGTAAGCGCAAAGCTAACGATTCTTTATCGCACAATGATAAGATCAAGGAGATCATTTCGACCAGCAGTTTCACTGGAGCGAGGGAACAGTGTGACATAATTGAGCTTACCAGCAAGGATTGCAAGTTTAAGGTGGGGGTTTTTGGGCAGTCTATTTTGAACATGGACTGCCAGTACAAGGTTATCGCGCCATGTGACGATTTTGAAATCGGCCTGGTTTCGAGTTCGGCTATTTGGAAGGAGGGTTCGGATATGTCTGATGTGAACACAGACAATGGGATGGTCAAATTTGACGCCCTGCAGAACGAAAACGTGATTCTGCACAAATGCAAGGCTGGAGTAGAAGTGGTGATGACTGTGGATTGCAAGAATCTGACGGTTTCGTTTTCATATGTAGACAGCCAAGGGGCAGACGCACTAAAATGCCTTGCTGCATTGCATGGTCCCTGGATTCCATTTTTCCAGTACGAACGGAAAGACGGAGTTGATCTACAAGCAATGCAGTGGGGATATGCTGATAGTGTAGTGGAATTTTTTTGACAGGGCAGATATAGAGCAGAGAAAATCCTGCATCATTTTGAGTCTGCAATAAAGCATTTTATTCTCAAAGACTTTTCTGCCTTGATATGCATAATCCAAGACGACACACAGCTCATACGTACTTGACAGGAGCTTGAAAGATAGGATCGCTTAAGGGATACCGGTTTCGCATATCATAATCGTCGTCTTTTTTATAGGGGCTACACTTTCTGTTAAAGCTCTCTGTTCTCCATGCTTCATAACTCCGCTGTGCCACCGGAATCAAGAACGAGGGTGTCAATATGTACAGAAGAACAATGCAAACAATTACTGGTGTTCCGCCGCTAACGATCAGCTTAAAGAGGTCTGCGCAGTGATAGAACCCACATAGCTTCATCTGACCCAATGACTCGTTGATGCCAAACAAAATCGGTGATATCTTGGCGTTGGCTGAGACCTGTTCACATAGATCGGAGTGATAGGCCAATGAGTGGTAAAATGAATCATCCTGGCACTGCGTCATTAGCCACTTTTCCTTGTCTTGTTTGTCCAGCAAAAGATGGTAGTTTGTATGGAAATCAAATACTCGCCCTGCAAGAAGGGTCGAAATCCATGTCACCGTCACAACCGACGTCATATTCTGCAATAGTTGCGACAGGGCGATCATTTTGAATGTTTTGGCGCAATTCAATCTTATATACCTCCTAAACATTTTTTTAATTTTTTTAGATAAGTTTTGAAAAAACGAAAAAAACAACTACGAGGGTCCGACATGGCATGCAGACAATGGCGTTTGTTGAAAAAGATGGTCCTGCTCTCATTGTTTTCAATTACAGTGCTAATTGAAATGGTTTTGCTTCACGTCATTCCTCGTGTGTTTTTGCACAAGGTACGTGCGAAGATAGAAGCTAAGCGCCTGAAACTGGGCAAATTTGCAGACAAGTGCATTCAGTGCTCAGGAAACGATGGTTGCGGCCGGCATGTCAAAGTCAAAAGTAAAAAGAAAAGCAATGCAAAATAATTACCAAACGATAGAGGCTTGTCGGTGATGGAGCTGCGACGCAAGAGGCAAAAACTCGACACTGTTCAAGTAGCTTCGACAGAACACAACGACGCACAGGACGATGAAAGCGATGAGGATTACGTGACGGAAGAAGGTAGCGACTCGTCGTCATGTGGTGACAGCGCTGTTGATTCCGAAGACGATTCATTTGTGGAAGACGAAATTGAATCTGAGTCTGCGGCATCCGAAACATCTTCGGAGCACGACAGTGAGTCGTCGGGGGGAGATTCCGAACGTTCTTGAGAGTGCCTTCTTGTGTTTCAACATTATTATATAAATGTAGTTGAATGATCACCATCACAGAATCCATGCGAAAGCAACAATGGCTAT
>MDTA01198214.1_pt1 | contig 14331 bp, 16 predicted proteins | sample 811151 | NCBI WGS metagenome assembly MDTA01 (sample SAMN05326648, study PRJNA326480) | marine metagenome | isolation source: seawater | place: Indian Ocean: South | collected 2010 | reverse complement strand
TTATCAGCCATAAAAAAAACTAATTTATTTTAGGAGAGAAGTAAATGAAAGGTTATATAGTTTGTGTTTATAAAAGTATAAAAGATCAAAATGCTTTAAAAAACTACGCAACAGAAGCTAGAGCAGCAGTTGAGAAGCATAAAGGTAAATTTTTGGTCAGAGGGGGGGACAAAATTACAACTGAAGGTGAAAATTGGGCAAGGACAGTAGTAATTGAATTCTCTTCATTTCAAGAAGCTAAAAATTTTTATTATTCCGAAGAGTATAAAAAAGCCCATGCGTTACTTGGAAATACTGTTGTTAGACATCATCACATTATAGAAGGCGCCTAATATTGTATTGGCTCATTATCTATTGATCTCCATAAATACCATGTTGCAACTGAACAATAAGGAGAAAATTTTTTATATAATTTTTTTAAAAATAACTTTGGAGGAAAATATTTCTTATTATAATTATTTGAAATTGCTCTTAATAATCCAATATCTTGTAAAGGCCAAATATTTGACCTATTGAAAGTAAACAAAAGAATCATTTCAGCTGACCATCTTCCTATTTGCTTCAACTGTGATAAATATTCGATAGCTTCTTCATCACTCATATTTTTAATTATTTTTGGATTAAATTCTTTTTTTAAAATTTTTTTTGCCAAATCTTTTATACCGATAGCTTTTTGGTGACTTAAACCACATCTTTTTAAATTGAAAACTGATAAGTTGTTTACTGTTTTTGCATTAATCTTATTTTTACATTTCTTTTTAAATTTTTTGAACACTGAATTAGCTGCTGCAACACTAATTTGCTGACCGACAATACTTTTGCATAGTGAAAAAAAAATATCATTTCTCGTAGTCAATGACCCGTCCTTATAATGGATAATAAGTTTCTTCATCACCTTATCTTTTTTAGATAAAACTTTTTTAGCTTTATTCCAATACAGAGGTTTTCCACTCATGATCTAGGAGCAATAATTTGTTTTTTAAGCTTCGTCTCTCTAACAAATATTATTAAAGAACTTATTATAACTAAAGCAGCACCAATCAAAGTAAGAACTTTAGGTATTTCACTCCAAATCACAAATCCAAAAATAATAGCAAATACTAAACTCAAATATTTTATAGGAGTGACCAACGACGCCTCTGCTAACCTATAGCTTTGTGTGAGCAATAAATTCGCAATACTTCCACATAATCCCATAATTATAAAAATCAAAAAATCTATTAGCGAAGGTAATTTCCATTCAACGAAAAATATAGATCCAAGTCCAAGAAGTGTGCATAAAAACGTAAAGTAAAATGCAATTGTATAATTTGCTTCAGTCTTTGAGAGAGATCTCACACTTATTGCTACACATGCAAAAAAAATACAAAAAATTATTGGAGTTAAATAATAAAAATTCAAATCAATAAAAGCTGGTTGGACTATCAATAACATCCCAATGAAACCTAAAAAAACTGCTGACCATCTTTTTATTCCTACCTTTTCTGATAAAAAGAAAATTGATGCAACAGTAACGAAGATTGGTCCACCAAAAGTTAAAGAGACAACATCCGCTAAAGGTAACTCTCGAAGTCCAACGAATAATGCTATTATTGCCAATGCACCTGTAATAGCTCTAAAAGCATGTAAACCAGGCCGAGAAGTTTTATAAAAACTTGAGAGCTTATCTTTTGGTATTATAAAAAAAATTGGAATAAAGCCGATAAAAAATCTAAGAAATAAAACTTGTCCAACTGGGTAATAATCTAACCATTTTACACAAATATCCATTATAGAGAAACAAATCACGCTTCCCACCATGTACAATACGCCTATTTGATTTTGTGTTAACAATTTATTATCCTCCCATAATTATAATAAATAACTTATGCAGAAATGTACACTCGCTCTCGGTTGTTTCTGGAAGCCTGAGGAAAACTTTAAGAATAAACCAGGCATAATTGAAACAGAAGTTGGCTATGCTGGAGGACATAATCCTAATGCTACTTACGACGAAGTATGCTCTGGTAATTCTGGTCACGCCGAAGTGGTCAGAATAACCTTTGATGAAACAATAATTTCTTATAAAAAAATCTTAGATTTATTTTTTAAAATGCATGATCCTACACAAAAAGATATGCAATTTCCAGACATTGGTAAACAATATAGAAGTGAAATATTCTATGAAACTGAAAAACAAAAAATGGATGCAGTAGAAATCCTTAATGAGAAAAATAAAGATTTTAATGGAAAAATTCAAACAAATATTTCAAAAATTAAAAACTACTGTAAAGCAGAAGAATATCATCAAAAATATATAGAAAAAAATAGATAATGAATAATTTAGTTAGTACAGACTGGTTAGAAAAAAATTTAAATAATGTTAGAATTTTTGACGGAAGTTGGCACCTCCCAAATACTAATCGTGACGCATTAAATGAGTTTAATTTATTTCATATTGAGAATGCAAGTTTTTTTGATATAGACAAATATTCCGATCATAAATCTAGTTTACCACATATGTTGCCAAGCAAAGATATATGGGAGAAAATAATGTCAGATCTTGGGGTTAATAACTCAGATCACATCATCGTTTATGACAACTCAGATGTTTTTAGTTCATGTAGAGTCTGGTTTACTTTTTTATATTTCGGTCATGACTCTAGTCTTGTTTCTGTTTTAGATGGAGGATTAAAAAAATGGTTAATAGAAAAAAGAGCTGTTACTAATGTAAAAAAAAATTTTGTCCCAAGCTCCTACGTAGCTTACGAAAACAAATCCTTAGTCTTGAATAAAAGTCAGATTAATGAAAATATCAAAAATAAGTCTTTTGATCTTGTTGATGCACGTAGTAATGAAAGATTTCTAGGTAAACAACCCGAGGTAAGAAAAGACCTAAAAAGTGGAAATATAGAAGGTTCAAAAAATTTACCTTTTACTGAAATTATTAATATAGATGATCACACGTTTAAAAAGGAAATTGATCTAATATCTATTTTTAAAAAGAAAAATATCAATCCTCATGAAAAGATAGCATTTACTTGTGGTTCTGGAATTACAGCATGTGTTTTAGGGTTAACTAATTCTATCATAAGTGGTAAAAAACCTATAATTTACGACGGCTCTTGGGCTGAATACGGCAAATTAAAATGAAAGCATCAACTAAATTTAAGACTTTTTTAATTATATTTTTTTTAGCAATATTTGTTGTTATTGCTGCAAGACATTTTATTGGTTTACATTTTAAAAAAAAATTTAGTATTAGGCCAGCTCCAGGAGTAATTGTAACAAAAATCGAGAAATCACTTTTTTATCAAAGTATAGAAACGTTTGGAACAGCAATCGCACAAAACTCAAAGACTTATAGGGTAAAAAAAGATGAAATCGCTGGTAATTTAAAAATTGAGAACAGGTTTGTAAAAAAAGGTGAAATCATTACAGCTTTAAAAGATGAGAAAAATATTATTGCAGATTTTAGTGGGAAACTAGGAAAAAGAGAAATTGCTCAAGGTGTTCTTGGGTCTAATAGTTTAATCATTACTCTTGACGATCTAAAAAAAATTTTTATAGATATTAAAGTACCAGAAAACTATGTTGGTGTTATAAAACCAGGTCTACGAGCTCAAGTAACAAATTCTGCTTTTGATAAACCATTCACTGGCGTCATTGGTTCTGTGAGTTCAAGGATTGACCCATCCACGAGATCAATTTTGGCTCGAATAATTGTAAATAATTCAGAATTTAAAATTATTCCAGGTCAACTTATGACAGTAAAAATTATTTACAATGAAAAAAAAGAAATCGGTGTGCCAGAGAGTGCGGTTACTATTCAAGGTGATACTGCTTTCGTATATGTGATCAATAATGATATCGCTTTGAAAAAAAATATAAAAATAGGAAAAAGGAATTTTGGTAAAGTATCAATTATTTCTGGGATAAATGAAGGAGATTTAGTTGTAAGTGAAGGTGTTTCTAAAGTAAGAAATAAAACTAAAATTAAGATTATAAATCAAAAATAAAATGTTTTTAACTGATTTATCTATAAAAAGACCAGTTGTAGCATTAGTAATGAGTTTAGTTTTAGTTATCTTTGGCTTGGTAACTTTCCAAGAAATACCGACAGATGAATTACCAGATGTGCAGCCCCCTGTAGTAACAATTCAAACCGATTATAGAGGTGCCTCTGCGGAAATAGTAGACACGCAAATTACTCAAAAAATAGAGGATTTTGTTGGCGGTACCCCTGGATTAGAGACTATAGACTCATTTAGTGAGGATGAAAGTTCTAGAATAACATTAACTTTTGAGACTAGTTTAAACTTAGATGATGTAACTAATGATGTTAGAAGTTCTGTCGCCAGAGTAGTTGATAATTTACCTGATGGTGCCGCACAACCTGAAATATTTAAACAGAGCGCTGGGATGAGAACGACTATGTGGCTTTCATTTAATTCAGATACTATGTCAGACTTAGAGCTAACTGATTATGCGGACAGATATTTAGTTGATATTTTTTCAACAGTTAATGGAGTTGGGCGAGTGCGCTTAGGTGGTGAAAGAGAGCTCTCATTAAGAATATGGTTAGACCCAATTGCTTTAGCTGCAAGAGATTTAACGACTCAGGAGGTTGAGGATGTTTTAAAGAGAGAAAACGTTGAATTCCCCACTGGCAGAATTGAATCAAAAGATGTAGATCTTACAATAAAACTAGATAAAGCTTATAAAAATTTAGAAAATTATAAAAAACTTCCTCTTAAAAGAGCAAAAGATGGTTCGGTAATAACTCTAGAAGATGTTTCAAGAGTTGAGATAGGAGCCGAATCAACTAGAACGTTGTTTAAGGGAAATGGAAAGCAGGTAGTAGGCATAGGCATCTACCAACAATCTGACGCTAATACTATATCAGTTGCTAATGGAATAAAAAAAAAGATTAAAGAAATTGTTCCAAATTTACCTCCTGGAACTACATTAGAAGTATCTTTTGATCGAAGTAATTACATTAAAGCTGCTATAAATGAAGTGTATAAAACTTTAATAATTGCACTAATTTTAGTTACTATAATTATATATTTATTTTTAGGCAACATCAGAGCGCTTATTGTTCCACTTGTAGCTTTGCCTGTTTCTTTAATTTCAACTTTTTTATCGATTTATTTATTCAATTTTTCAATAAACCTTTTTACGTTGATGGCACTAGTGTTAGCAATTGGGATAGTTGTTGATGATGCAATTGTAATGTTGGAAAATATCGTACGAAGAATTGAATTAGGTGATAGCCCTTTGGTTGCAGCATACAAAGGGGCAAAGCAAGTATCTTTTGCTATTATTGCAACAACAGTTGTTCTAGTAGCTGTTTTTATTCCATTAATATTTGTGAAAGGAATAACCGGAGTTCTTTTTACGCAAACTGCTGTTACGCTTGCTTCTGCTGTTGTAATTTCAAGTTTTGTAGCACTATCCTTAAGTCCTATGCTAGGAAGTAAATTTTTGAGAAAAGATATGCAAAAATCTAAAGTTGTAATTAAATTTGAGAAACTTTTAAAAAATCTAACGTATCTTTATAAAATCTCTCTTTTAGGGTGGATCAAAAAGAAAAAGATAGTTGTTTCTTTTTTAGTTTTAGTATTATCGATGACTATATTTCTATTTAATTTTGCACCTAAAGAATTAATTGCACCAGAAGATAGGGGGGCATTTTTTGTTATAATTAAAGCTCCACAAGGATCAGGATTTAATTTCACGAAAGAAAAAGCTGAAGAGATTGAAACATTACTAATTCCAAATGTTGGAAAAGGAGAGTATAGAAAGCTTATTATGAGAGTTCCTGGATTTGGTAAATCTTCTAAGCAAGTAAATAGTGGTTTTATAATCGTTCTATTGGAGCCGTGGTCTAAAAGAAACCGTCATGGTGTTGAAATAATGCGAGAGTCGTTTGGTAAAATTGGAAAAGTTCCTGGAGTACTTGCTTTTCCGGTTATGCCTCAGGGTATTAGAACTGGTGGTATAGAAAGCCCTGTTCAGTTTGTTATATTGGGTAATACTTATGAACAACTTATAAAATGGAAAGAAATTATTAAATCAGAAGCTAGAAAAAATCCTGGCCTCACTTCAATTCAAGATGACTTTGATTTAAATAAACCACAGCTAAATGTTCAAATAGACCAAAAAAAAGCTGCTGATCTGGGTGTATCTACTCAAGATATCGGAAGAACAATAGAAACTATTTTTGGATCGAAAAAGGTTACCAATTTTACCAAAGATGGAAAAGAGTATTCGATAATTCTTCAGGGAGATGTAAAAGACAGGCAAGAACCAGACAGTATTAGTAAAATTTACGTAAGGTCAAAAAATAATAATAAGCTTGTTGCAGTTTCAAATTTAGTCGATTACAAGGAAGAAGGTCAATCACCTTTTTTAGCAAGATATAATAGACAAAAAGCGGTAACAATTTCTGCTAGATTAGTTGGAAATTACTCTTTGGATCAAGCTTTAAACTTTTTAGCTAATGTAGTAGCAGAAAATACCCCTAAAGCCAAAATTGCTTATAAAGGTGAAAGTGAGGAATATAAGAAAACAAATAGTGAGCTCTATATTATTTTTGCCTTAGCATTAATCACTGCCTACCTCGCTATGTGTGCTCAATTTGAAAGCTGGAAGCATCCGCTGACAATTATGTTCACAGTACCAATGGCAATACTTGGGGGATTATTAGGTTTGTTAGTAGTTGGATCTTCTTTAAATGTTTATAGCCAAATAGCACTAATAATACTGATTGGACTATCTGCCAAAAATGGAATCTTAATTGTTGAGTTTGCAAATCAATTGAGGAAAGAGGGCAAAACACTAGAAATAGCTGTTTTTGAAGCTGCTGCTATCAGACTTAGGCCAATTTTAATGACAAGTATTTCAACAATAATTGGTGTGTTACCATTAATTATTAGTTTTGGCCCGGGAGCTGCAAGTAGACTTTCTGTAGGAATAACAATATTCGCTGGAATGATGTTTTCTACATTTTTTACACTTTATGTAATTCCAGTTATATATACGATTATTGGAAAAAATACTAAAAGAATTGACTCAGTAGAAATTGAGCTAAATAAACAACTTAAAAAATAATATATTTATTTTTATCTAAATTTTTTTTGCATAATATAAGTTGTTTTCTGTATTTGTTTGCCATGTCTTTAACTGATTTTGCGTAAATAATTGCTTTTTTATCTTTTGCAAAATTTTTATAATCGCCCCATCCTTTGTAATACGCAAGATACTGTCTATAAGCATCTTTTTTAGATATTTTTAAAATTTTAGAAGTTTTATTTATATACCAACCTATGAAGTCGACTGAGTCTTTAAAACGAGCGCGCGTCGCTAGAGGATTGTTGGTTTCCCGTTTATATTGTTCCCAAGTGCCTTTCACTGCCTGTGAGTAGCCAAAAGAACTTGAAGGTCTTTTAAAAGGTATTATTTTGAATAATTTTTTCCTGGGAGGTTTTGCCAACCAATTAAAGTCACTTTCTTTTTTTATAAATGCGAGTTGTAAATGAACAGGTGCACCCCATTTTTCATATGAAGCTTTAGAATGTTTATACCATAAATATCTTTCTTCAAAAATAGCGCAACTATTTTGTGTATTTTTGGGGATAGATGAGCAAGAAAATAATAAAAAAAATACTAAAAAGTAAAAAAATTTTTTAAAATGAATCACTATAAGACTTATACTAAATATTAATTGAGCTTTCTCCATTTTTCTGGAAGGGTAAAAGTTCCCTCCCAAATGCCAAGTTTCTCCAATTTTGCATAGTTTTCATCTGTAAGATATTGTTTGGAATATCTTAGATATGCAACTGCATAGCCATTTCTTACCATCCATTTATTAAGGTTGAGATTTTTAAGATAACAAGTTGCTATATATCTTCTGTATCTATCTTTTGAGTTATAATTGCAAATAATTTTCGACTTTTTAATTTTTTCTATTAATTTTTTTTTAGAAGTTAAACCACAGGGATAATCCTTATTAATAGTAAAACCAAGAAAAGCTGAAAATTTTAACAAAGGTTTTTTACAATATTGTTTTATCTCTGGAGCATCAATTCCTTCAAGTCTTATTTTATAGGAGTCTATATGTATTGTATCCCCGTCTATTACTTTTGGATTACCAGAAATCTCTCCTGCTAGTGAATGATTATATGTAAAAATAAGAAATATTATAATTAAGATTTTATACATTTAATAAATTTATAAAATGTTAACACAATTATGACACCTGAAATATTAGCGAATAAATCTATGTACTCGAAAGATCGGTTAGGTATTATTAAGTGAGATATTTCAAGAAATATCGCAAAAAAAATGATCATTAAATTATTATTAAAAAAATTTTTATCAATATTTTTATCTAATAATGACATAGCTGTTAAGAAAGCAAAATATAACAAATGGTTTAATGAAGTTCCTATTGTATTTTTAGTTAACAAAAGTTGTTTGCTAAAATCACCATATAATAAAAATCCTATTACACTTCCAGGAAAAAGGTACAAAATCAAAAGAAAGAACAGTGTTAAATAATAAAAGTATCTTAATATTTTAAATATATAATTTTTCATTTTCATTCTAATATAGTACATAATATTTGAATAACTATTATGAGTAAATTAATTCTTACAAGACACGGTCAAAGCATTTGGAACGCAGAAAATAGGTTTACTGGCTGGGTAGATGTTGATTTATCAAGTATTGGAATTACAGAAGCAGAAAAATCAGGCGAATTATTAAAAAAACTCAATATTAATATCGATATTTCTTACACTTCTTACCTTAAGAGAGCAATAAGAACCCTTACAACAATTTTAAAAAAAATTAATCATGAGTTAAAATTTAATACAGCATGGCAATTAAATGAAAGACATTACGGTGCGCTTACCGGATTAAATAAAGAAGAAACAAAGAAAAGTGTTGGAGAAGATCAATTTAAAAAATATAGAAGGTCATGGGATATCTCACCGCCACCAATGCCCGACGATAGTGAATATCTTTCAAATTTTAGTCCATTGAATAGTAGTATACCAATAGGAATGATACCCTTTACTGAGTCCTTAAAAGACACATACGCAAGAGTAGTTCCTTTTTATGAAAAAGAGATAATTAACAATCTTAAAAACAATAAAAATATTTTAATTTCAGCTCACGGAAATTCTTTAAGAGCACTTTGTAAGTATTTATTTAAAATTTCAGATATAAAAATTAATGATTTAGAAATACCAACTGGTAATCCATTACTAATTGAGTTTGATGATGAATTAGAAATTAAAGAATATTTTTATTTAGATAAAACAAGAGCAAAGAAAATCATTTTCAATCAATAATTTTTAAATCCTTAATCGTATTGTACATTTTTATAGTATTTAAATGATAAAATTTTTGTCTACTTTCTAAACCAATTAAATCTTTTTCAAGTATTAATTCATTCCAAATTTTATTCATTGAAAAAACTTTATCATCAACTTTTTCAAGATACTGTCTGTTCATTATTTGAAGACCTGTAAAAATAAAATTATTATTTTTATCTCTGGAGATTTTATTTGCATTTAAGTTAAAATCACCTTTAAATGAACTGTCTAAAGATAGTCTTTTTTCAACTAATAATAAGCAAGGTTTGTAATATCTGAAATATAATTTTTCCAAAATTTTAATTTCTTCTAAATAATTATCGCTCCATAGTGTATCGGGATTAATTATAAAAAAGGGATTTTTATCAAAATGTTTCGTGCCTTGCTTAACTCCCCCTCCTGTGTCTAATAATAAATTTTCCTCATTTGAAATTGATATTTTTATATTAGTATTAAAACCTTGTAAGTGCTCTTTTATTTGAGAAGCTAAATGATGTACATTAATAACTATTTCTTCCACCCCATGTTTTGCTAAAAGGTCTAAAGATCTATCTAATAAACTTTTATTTCCAATTTTTAATAGAGGTTTTGGCGTATTGAGAGTTATTGGTTGCAAACGTGTTCCAAGACCAGCGGCTAAAACCATACCATATTTAATTTTCATACTATATTGACCTTAGCTAATTTTTTTATTGGTAAATTTTTAATTAATAAAAATTTGAATGTTTTAAAAATTGGATTTTTAAGCCGTCTCATAATTAATTGCCAAGTATAGGGTAAATATCTTAAATAATTTGGTTTGTTATCTCTTTTATAAAGTCTTACAAAAATACCGAGTATTTTTAAATTTCTTTGTACAGATAGAATATCATAATCATTTTTTATTTTTTCGAAACTCTGTTGTCTAAATTGGGAATTTCTATGATAAAATTTTAACAATCTTTTTTGAAAATCATTTGAAAATTTAATTCTTACATCATCAATTAATGAAGCGATATCGTATAGTGGATTCCCAATTATTGCGTCTTGATTATCTATTAAACCTAGTTTTTTTTTCCCAATCATAATATTTGATGCATGAAAATCTCTGTGGACAAAAACACTATTTTTAAAACTAAGTTGTCCATAAATATTATCTAGTTCATCTTTCAATATTTTTTTTATTTTTTTTCGTTTTTTTAATCTTATTTTTCCTAATGTGTTTGCCAAATACCAATCAAAAAATAAATCTGACTCCTTGTGTAGATTTTTTTTAGTATATTTTTCAAATCTTAACTTATATTTCCCAATTTTATATACGTTTCTGACTTTAATTTTTTGCAATTTAATTATTAATTTTATTAGTTTCTTGTAATAACTTAATTTATTTTTTTTGGATATAATAAAATTATAAAAAGACTTTTCACCTAAATCTGAAATCTCGATCATGCTATTTTCAAAATAATTATTTATAAGTTTAGGGGCATTGATCTTGTTTTCGTTTAATACTTTATTAATGATGATGTAATTAATTAAGTTCCGCTGCTTTTCTTTATTTGCTTTTACAATAATGCTAGATTTCAACCCTTTTTTTATTCTATAAAATTCTCTAAATGAGGCATCTCCAGATATTTTTTTTATTTTATAATTCATTTTTAAAATTTAACCATCTGCCGGAACCTTTAAAGGTTATCTCTCTTTCATTTTCATTATTTGTATAATTTAACTCAATTTCCAGTCTTTCTTTAAATTTATTTTTAATCATTTGGGGCCATTCTATTATTCTTACTGCTTTTTGTTTTTCTGAAAATATTCCAAGATTAATTAACTCTTTTTCTTCTTTAATTCTGTAAAGATCATAATGCATAATTTTATATTTTTTAATTTCATATTCATACAGTAAGTTAAATGTAGGGCTTAGCACTTCAGATATTTGTACTCCCTCTTTTTCTTGAAGGATATTAATTAGATTCCGCGTAAGTGATGTTTTTCCTACACCAATCTCTCCGGTTAAATAAATGAAGTCATTTTCTGATAGTTTGTCTGCTATCTTTTTTGTAATTAATTTTAGATGGTCTAAAGATTTTATAATCATTAGCTACTAATTTAGTAGCGATAAGTATCTGGTTTATAAGGTCCTGATGGTTTAACGCTAATATAATCTGCTTGCTCTTTTGACATTTTTGTCAATTTAGCACCGACTTTTTCTAAATGTAACATGGCGACTTTTTCATCTAAATGTTTTGGTAAAACGTAAACTTTATTTTCATATTTATTTGAATTATTCCATAGTTCAATCTGTGCAATTACTTGATTGGTAAAGGAGGCACTCATAACAAAACTAGGATGACCAGTAGCACATCCTAGATTAACTAGCCTACCTTCCGCTAGTAAAATAATTCTTTTTTTACTAGGTAGTTCAATTTCGTGCACTTGTGGTTTAATTTCATCCCATTTATAGTTTTTAAGAGCTTCTACTTGTATTTCATTATCAAAATGTCCGATATTGCATAGTATAGCTCTATCTTTCATATTTCTCATATGGTCTGCTGTGACAATATCTTTATTGCCAGTCGCAGTTACAACAATATCTGCATCTTTTATAGCTTCTTCCATTAAAACTACTTCGTAACCTTCCATTGCTGCTTGCAGTGCACAAATTGGATCTGTTTCTGTCACCATAACTCTGGCACCCGCCTGTCTTAAGGATGCAGCGCTGCCTTTTCCAACATCACCGAACCCAGCTACAATAGCTACCTTGCCAGACATCATAACGTCGGTCGCTCTTTTAATTCCATCTACCAAACTTTCTCGACAGCCATAAAGATTATCAAATTTTGATTTTGTGACTGAGTCGTTAACATTAAATGCAGGAATTAAAAGTGCATTGTTCAATTCCATTTTTTTTAAAGCTAACACACCTGTAGTAGTTTCTTCAGAAACTCCTTTTATATCTTTTAATAACTCTTTGTAGTCTTTATGCATTAAACCTGTAAGATCACCTCCGTCATCAAGTATCATGTTAGGTTTCCAGTCTTTTTTACCCTCTATTGTTTGTCTTACACACCACCAATATTCTTTTTCTGTTTCACCCTTCCAGGCAAAAACAGGTATACCTTTTTTAGCAATCGCAGCAGCAGCATGATCTTGAGTTGAAAAAATGTTACAAGACGACCATCTAACTTCAGCACCTAATTCGATTAAGGTTTCTATTAAAACTGCTGTTTGAATTGTCATATGTAAACAACCTAAGATTCTGGCGCCTTTAAGTGGTTTTTTTGTTTTATATTCTTTTCTCAAAGCCATTAATCCAGGCATTTCAGTTTCGGCTAAAGAAATTTCTTTTCTGCCAAATTCAGCTAAGTTGATATCTTTTACTTTATAATCTTGTGACATATTTTAAAGCTATTTAACAATATAAATCATTGTTATCAAGAAAGAATGCTAAGAAAATTTTGGAAGTAATACTTCAACCTGTGCACCTCTTTTTTTTACTCTATTTGAAGCAGAAATTGTACCTTCATGCAATTCAACTATGTTTTTTACAATATTAAGACCCAAACCTGAATGCTTCCCAAAACTTTTTGGTCTATTGCTATAAAATCGTTTAAATATTTTTTGCGGTGTAGTTTCAGAAAATCCCGGACCCTCGTCTTTTACTAAAATCACGAGATTTTTTGTGGTTTCTTCTATTTCTATATCTATTTTTTTATAGTCTTCACTAAATGAAATTGAGTTATCTAATAAATTAGCTACAACCTGTTCTAATCTATTTTCTATGCCAAGAATATAATTACCGTTTCTTGTTAATATTTTTTTCTTTATGTTTATATCGATTTTTTTATTTTGATTCTTTAAATCTTGTCTGAAATCTTCAACAACATTATTAATTATTTCTATAAGATCAATTTTACTCATTTTTTCTCTTGACCACGTTGCTTCATCTTTAAGCATTTGAGAATAATCAGTAATTAATCTTTCTATTCTTTCCACATCATGGTTGATAATCTCCAGTAGCTTTTCACTTTCAATTTTTTTAGTAGTTTTATCCAAAAGTTCTGAAGCGCTTTTTAATGAAGCAAGAGGATTTCTAATTTCATGTGCTAAATCATTTGAAAAAGTCTCAGCTCGAGTAGTTCTTTTTTGAAGTTCCTTAGTCATTTCATCAATAGATTTAGTTAATTTTCCAATTTCATCTTCTCTAACAAAAAAATTTTTTATATCGATATTCTTATTTGATTTCTTTTTTATTGCTTCGCTGAAAGTTACTAACAAACCAATTGGTTTCAAAATATATTTATTTAAAAATAATGAAAAAATTAATATAACAAGTGCAACCGCTAAAACTGTTCTTATTATAAAAGCTTTTCTTTCTTTTACAGCATTCAAAATATCATTAGCTTCTTCCGTAACTACTATAAATCCAGTATCTAAGTTATCTAATTGTATTTTTTCAGTCGTACGAACAAAAAAATTATTTTGTATTTTCTCTGAAGTAGTTATTGGTTCATCTTGGTATTGATTAATTATAGTTAATTTAGTCAAATTATCATTTTCTTCAGCAATTGAGTTATTTAAATTGTTACCTGCTTTTATTTCACCACCAATTGTTTCTTCAATAATAACATCTGACTTTGTAAAAACATTTTGGTCTAAATCTAATATATTAGTGTCTCCAATTAACCTGCCTTCATTATCATAAAATTGAACTCTATCTAAACTTTGAAATAAAAAACGAGTTGATAATAAAAACTTTTTTATTTCTTCTGAATTAAAATTAACATTTAACCGATCTAAATGATCTATTGTGTTGCTTATAATAATATAGTGATTTGAAGCTCTTTTTTTTACTAAGTTTGGCTGTATGGCCTTTAAATATATAATCGTGAAAAGACCAAGAACAGAAAATACTGCTAAATTAAATAATAAAAATTTTCTTAATATAGATGCTGATTTTTTTTGTTTCATTAACTAACATTCCATCTAT
>MDTA01046951.1_pt1 | contig 14334 bp, 8 predicted proteins | sample 811151 | NCBI WGS metagenome assembly MDTA01 (sample SAMN05326648, study PRJNA326480) | marine metagenome | isolation source: seawater | place: Indian Ocean: South | collected 2010 | reverse complement strand
GATCCCGAGAGCACGTGACAGAGCTCGACCTGACCGATGATGTCGTGGTGAACCACGGTGGTGGACCCGGCGTCACCGAAAAATATCGTGGAAGGTTCCTCCCGCCAAATAACGGCAGCGGTCGATTCCTCAAACACAGCTCCAGGCTCCTCGAAATCGAAAGTTTCCATCTCCCGATCTTTCCGCCGTAACAACGCCTCGGTCACCTCCTCCGCGATCATCTCCACCGCGTAAAGCCTCTCCGCTCCGGGCACTTTGGTGTTGAACTTGACTTCCAGCGGCCTTGGCCCGTCAAACTCTCCGTCGATTTCACTGAATGTCCAACCTTCCACGCTTTTTCCTCGGATGTGCGTGAACACCATGCCAGGCACCACGCCAGCCTCCGCTGCGGCCGAATCATCGTCGACATCCCACACTTGCGCACCAAACTGTCGCTCCCAGTCCAAAGGAGCGAAGCCGAGACCCAGGGACCCCTCAGCGAACGTCACGGTGACCTCATTTTCCGTAACCGCGGCATACGCAGATCCAACGCCTGCTCTTCCTCCATCTACCCCAAGCTGGATGCGTCCCCTGCCCGGCAGCTCGCCAGTGAGTCGACCGTTCGCTTCGGGTCCCGCACCGTTATTTACGAGCGCACTGAGAGCGTCTATCGCGTCCACTCCGTTGGCGGCTGAGGCAAGGTTTCTGAAGTTGCCCTGGACAGTTGGACCAACACCCGGGAGCCGCCATGCCCCGTGGGGGAAAATCACCGGTGTGGGGAACGCGCTCAGCTCCATGAGCTCCAGGAAGTACGACCCGTCCACGCATGTCACCGCGTTAGCACCGTGCACGCCTGCGCCGCGCTCGTCCAGGGAGGCGAGGAGTTCTTCTGGCCACTTTGGTGCAGCTGTCGATGCGGTCCATCTTTCCTCGCCTCTTCGGTATAGACGCGCATCGCCAAAGTCGTCGTCGAAGAGCGCTGCGAGGGCCATATCTCGGGGTGTGATCTCCTTGAGCGCATTGAGAGTGATCTCTTGCGAGTTCGCGAGGCGCACACGCCAACCCGGCCCATCTCCCTCTCCCGTGGACTCGAGTTCACCGGCGTCAAAACCGACGTCGTCGCTCACCTCTTTCGCCGCACGGTTCCGCCCTCTTCGCCCGACACCACCCTTCGGTTGCTCGTCGGCTTTGTCGCATTCGCGATACAGCACCGTATACCTCGTACCGCAGCCGTGAAAGGCGAGGAAGCGGAGCTGCGCGACCCTTGCAGAGTCGAGGTCGAAGCTGTATGTGGGTCCATCGGCTGGTCTTTCGCGTGGGTTTCGACGAAGAAGGGGCGAAGGGGCGGTCGTCGATGAAGTCGCCCGGACTATGTTGTGCACGCGTTGTGAGCGCTTGGCGACCCAACGCGAGCTAGTAAAGGCATGTGCGAGCGTCTTGGCGGCTGCCCTCATCGGACAGCCACACCCACGAGGTGAAAGCACTGTCCTGAGTGAAGCACTTTTTGTGTGGGCACCCTGATAAACGCTATCTAAAATTCTGCGCCGACCTCACACTCGGCCGCACCATACAGGGCGATGATTACGTCGAGCTCGACGTCGTCCTCGATTCGTCTTTCTCCATATCGCCATCAGGGCGTGACTGCCCTCCGAGGCGCCAAAACCTCGGTCCCTCGCCTCCTCGGTCCCAGACTGGTGGTTAACATGGCAACTGCCGATCGGGACCTGACCTTCTACACGCACTCGCTTTGCCCCTACGCGCACAGGGTGAGCCTGTGTCTGGCGGAGAAGGCGATACCGCATAAACGCGAGCATATTGACCTGTCAAATAAACCACGATGGTACCTGGACCTGAACCGACGTGGGCTGGTGCCGGCGATACAGCTCGACGGCGAGGTCAAGACGGAGTCACTGGAGCTGAATTACTTCCTCGACGACGTGTTTGACGGAGCAGCGAGATTGACCCCGGATGGTAGAAAGGAAGAGATGCAAACGCTGATCGATTCATTCGATGGCTCATTCATCAGCGCGGGGCTTCAGTTCGTAGGCGGCGGATGGGGATTCAGGAGGGGCGCCCCGGGTCCTAGGCAAGTGGACAGGATGGCAGTGGAGTGTGAGAGAATCGAACGCATCATCGAAATCAACGGGAACGGTGGTCCTTATCTAATGGGTTCCGAGGTCACTCTCGCGGACTTGGCGCTTTGGCCGTTCGCAGAGCGTTACGAGCTCGCCATGAGGGAGTTCCAGGGCGTGGAGCTGAGGGAAATGGGTCCGACTGGCTCGTTAAGTCGATGGATTGACGCCATGAGATCTCGGCCGTCGGTTGTTGGACTCAGGCCAGACGATAACAAGCTGCTAGCGTCGTGGCGACGAACCATGCGGCTGGACTACTTCGATTACGAGACCGCGGATGTAGATAATCCGTAGAACGCTAGTAGCTACAGCATATTTGCACTATGACAACCTATCAGACACGCTTGTACCGGATGTAGTACCTATCGTTTTGCCGCCCATTTTTCCACATTTCGTCAAAGTAGGATCCTCCGTATCCCTCAGGCACCCCGCTCTTAAACGGCTTCCCCCCGTGTTCCGTGGGCTTGAATAGCCTTGGAACCTTGCTTAGTTCTCTACACATTCTCATGGCGTAGTTTGGGTCGTCGGTGACGAGCGTGAGGTGACCAACACCTGGTTTCAGAGACCGGTGCGCGTCGCGAAGAAACGCTTGGTCGACTAGGCACTGCGAACTACCCACCCACTCAGGGGGATCTGGGTAGTTGACATACACCTCCGTCAGTGAACCGCTTGGCACGTGCGCGCCCATCATCTCGTGGGCCATGCCGCACAGCAAGGCAACGTTATCCAGCCTTCGACGCACGGCCTTTGCCCAGGTCATCCTGATCCTGTTTCGACGCATCTCCAACGCAAGCCAGTTAGCCTTACCCTCGTCCCTCTGCGCTCGCTCCGTGACCCAGTCACCGTGTCCGCTACAAACCTCCAAGCGCACTGGTAGGTCATTCCCGAACACTTCCTTGAAACAAAGAGGCTTCTTCACATTCGCAGCACCCTCCACTATCAGCACAGGTGACGACTCGCTTTCTGGTCCTCGATTGACAACCGCAGCGACCTCCTTGACAAAATCATCGCCCAAGGCGAGGAACTTCTCAACCTCTTCAACTTGACGCAGCGCGTCGCTGTTGCGTAACTTGAGGAATTGCTGCACACTCTTGCTCGCTTCTTCCTGCTGCTGCTGCTGCTGCGAATGCCTTTTGTCTTTCTTGTGACCTTTGACTTGTTCGTTTGCAGCCTTCCGCTCGTCGCTGTCGCTGCCGTACCCACCTCCAGACCTAAACAACTCGCCTGCGCCGTCATCCTCAACCGTTCCCGCACCGTTGTCCTTCACCGCCTGGCGCGCAGCCTCGCACGCCGATCTCGCCTTCTCTACATCACCCGTCAAACTCGACACGGTCGCGAGCGCGGCGTGCGCCTGGGGCGGAACCTCGAGATACTCCCGGTCCATGTCGTCAACCACCGCCCACGCTCCTTTCGCATCCATCGCCGCGCACCGAGCCTTGAGAAGGTACTCGAACGACGCCACGTCAGGTTTGACGTCCGCATCTCTCATGGCGGCGAAACACTCGTCAGCGACACCGGGATCCGCGTGCCGGACGCAGTTGCGAAGGAGCGTAGAGAAGGTTCGAACGTTGGGAGCGACGCCCTCGACGCCGGCGCGGGACTGAGCCGTCATGTCGCGCACTGTCCGAGCCGCCTCCGCGAGGAGCCCGTCCTGCGCGAGACCCTTGACGAGCACGGTGTACGTAACCTCGTTAGGATCGATGCCGGCGGCGATCATGTCGTCCCAAACCTTCCTCGCCCTGTCCAGCTCGCCGACGCGAACGCACGCGTTGAGAAGGTTCGTGTAGCTGTACACCGTGGGCGACAGGCCCGCGTCACCGATGCGCCGGAAGGCCTCCTCGGCGAATCCCATCTGCTTGTCGTTGCCGAAATCTTTGATGATGCGGTTGAAGAATTTGATCTCCTTGGTCTTAACAGCGCGCTTGAGCAGCGTCTGCGCGTCCCTCGATCGCTTGCGGTTGCTCTTCATGATCCTCGCCATCCCCTCGTCGAGAGCGGCGAGGGAGCTGTACGGGACAGGCTCGACCTCATCACCGGTCTTGGCCGCGCTGGGTTTCTCCTCGGGCTCATCGTTCGTGGCTGCTTCGGCGAAGGGAGGTTCATCTGGCTCTTCCACAACCTCAATGCTCGCGGGAGCCTCCCTGACCTTCTTCACTCCTATCGCTTCCGCGTCCAATCTCTCGTCGGCGGCGGTCGCGCTCCCTGGGAAATACCTGGCGATGCGACGCTTGAACTTTGCGCTCCGAGGAGACGGTCCCTCGAACGAGGAGCCGTCGAGCACCCTGAGCCTTTTCATGTCTCGCGAAACGTCGACTCGAACCCTCTCCCGGGGTTCGGTCGCGCGCGAGGAGCGACTGGGAAACCGCCGCTAAAATCTTCAGGTTCTAGGTCACCGTCAGACATTCTCGGCGACGCAACCAACCATGGCGCACGTTTCGACCATGATGTCGCGTATCTCGATCACGGCGCCGCTCCGCGCTTCTCCTCATCGTCCCGCGGGCGCCAGCTCGCGTCGTGCGACGGTGACGGTTCGCGCGGGCAAGGGCAAGGGCGCCAAGTACCGTCGAGGCGCCGACGACCCGTACGCGAAGGAGAAGAACAAGGATAAGGTGGAGAAGCAGACCAAGGCGAAGCAGAGCGCGGAGGATGGACCGCTGAACTACGTGTTCTCAAAGGAGGAAGCCAAGGAGGAGTATTTCCTGTTCGTCCGTAAGCTCAGGGTCGACGGGTCCGGGGCAGCCGCACCCGCCGCCGACTCCGACGCCGAAAAGAAATCCGTCGACGAGGGAGAGTACTCCAGCGCCAATATCGGCGCCATGTTGGGCATGAAGGGGCCGAACACGGATGAATCCGGGTCCAAGATTTCCAGCCTGGGTAACTGGCTGCCATTGGGCGACGTGTCGATCGAAGCTGGCGGGGATCTCGACGTAGTGGTGGCGGAGCGTAGGCGGATGCTGGTGAAGTTCGCCAAGGTGAAGCATCTGAAGCTACTCCCGGTGTGCGCCGATGAGAAGCTTGAGTTCGGCGTGCGAGTTCAGCGAGGACCGCCTCGTGGCACCGATCCAACCGCGGTATTTCCGGTGGCGATAGACGCCAAACACGAGGAGCTGGTCTGGGACCATGAGACTATGGGCGAGGAGGGGAGCGTTCGCGCGGAGCTTCGGCTGATGCAGTCGCTGCCAAGCCTCGGCAAGGGTAAGAAGAACGAGATGCTATCCTCGGCGATGGACATGATCAAGAGGCAGCAGGAGCAGGCCGCGGCGATGAAAGCGGAGCGAGAGAAGGTGGATGACGCTTAGAGAGACCCGTATCGATATAGTAGGAGCCCTCGTTAATAGCCAGCCTTCTGAGGAAAGCATCTTGACGATGATACAACAACAGTGGATTACACATGAGCCCGTCTATGTTAACGGCGATCCCGATCTCGCGGCTGCCGCATCTCCTCACTGCTTCCACCACGAGATGAGCCCCAACCCATCCGCGTTGATGTCGGCCATGACCACCATCGGCGCGAAAGTCCCATCCGGCGTCGCCCCTTCGAGCGCGGTCCTCCCCACCAGCTCGTCTGACGTCCTCGGCTGGTCCGGGAACTTAATCCCCTGAATGCGGATCCTGACCGGCTCCTCTAGGTCCATGAACATCTTCGCGTCCTCGTACATCCACACCCACAGTTGCTCGTCCTCATCGAACACCGAGGGCTCCTGCATAAGGTGCTCGGGGACGAAGATGTCGCTAAAAAACCCTATGTCGACGTACAACCCCGTCTTGTCCGCCTTCTTCAGCGTGCCCTCGATGATCTCGCCGACGAACGGACGGAAGACAACCACGCGAAACTCCACCTTGAAGTGCGCGCTTCCCTCGCCAGGGTACACCGTCCCACCCTCGATGCTGACGATCTCGTACAGCGTGATTACCAGGCCGAGGTCCTTGATGACCTTGTCTATGTACAGCGACTCGATCTCCTGAGTGATTGCCTCCAGCCGAGGCTTACCGAGGTTCTCGGGGAGGATCTTGACGTTCGCATCTTCGAGCCTGGATATCTGAAACATCGCTAGGATTGCTTCCGGACTGACTCGCGCCCACGCGGAGGGCTCCGAGCTCCCAGTGTTGTGACGAGGGCGGAAGGGGGGATTTCCGCTTTTTGGTTCGGGCGCGCGCGCGAAAATAACGGTACGGGATGGGTGCAAAGTCTACCCTACTACCTTCGTAGTGGCTAGTCTACGCGGCACCTCCCGATGGTTTCCCTGGATTCACCACGAGCGGACACACCTTAAACCCCTTCGCCTCGCAGTCCGCGTACATCGCCTCTCGCTCCTCCTCGCTATCCGTCGCGCACAGCACCACGGCTGCGCCGCCGCTGCCGGTGAACTTGGCGAAGGACCCCGCGCCTCGCGCGGTGTCGATCATCTCAACGTTCCTCGCGCCCAGAGCCTCGGCGCCGAACATCTCCTTCCTCAGGTTGAAATTGGCGTTCATCAGCATTCCGAGCTCGATCATGGGCTCGCCCGTCTGCTCATCTGTGCCAATCGACGACAGAACCTTGTACCCGCGCTCGGCGAGCTCCGCGATTCTGGACATCTTCAACCTGATGTCCGCGTCGCCTCGTTCCCATCGCTGCTTGACGTCGGCGTGCACCTTGCCGCTGTCGCTGGGATTATCGTCGTAGACTATGTGTAGGGGCGGAAGGCACGTCTCGGGCAGTCGTGTGTACAATCCCTTGCCCTGGGTTCGAACCATCTCCTCGTTTGAGAAGTCCATGTACACGACGCCCTCGTAGCACTGGATCACCCTGTCCTGAAGCCCCGCGTTGATACCCAGGTCGTGCTCGCAAGACAGCACGAGCGCGGGTTGGTCCTCCAGTGGAATATAGACGCGGTAGTGCTGCATGAGGCACTTCAGTCCGGCGACGATGATGGCGCTGGATCCGCTCAGACCCGCCTGCGTTGGGATGTTGGACTCGTACTCAAGCGTGAAGCCGCGCTCGTCGAGGTCGTATCCCCTCTTGGCGCAGTACTCGTAGAACTTGAAGCACAGGGCGCGCAGAAGGCGCACGCCACCGTAGTAGCCGCTCTTGGCCGTTGTTACCGCCAACGTTTTGAGGCTCTCGAACACGGTCGAGTCGCTCGGCCCGGGCTCGATGGTCACGCGTGAGCTGAACATCTGCTGATTTGGGGTCAACGTCACCTCCGCGAAGAAGTTTTGAACCGAGACCGAGATGCACTTGCCGAAGTATCCGTCGCTGGGGTTGCCGAGAAGGCCAACTCTGGCATATGCGCGATGTGTGATGTCATCCGTCGCGTCGGGGCATATGTGGCCCACCGTCATCGTGAACCCGCCTTCGCGCGTTCAAGTGTACGGGCGCCCCGAGCCAAGCGGTCAAGAAAAATAACAAGGGCCAAAAATTTCTGCCCCGTCAGCAAAGCTCCCGCCAGCCTCGGCAGAAGAGGTTTGACGAAACCCTCGGAAGACGCAGTGCTCCCGCGCGCGCTGTCGACCCTCACGGTTTTGCGCGTGAGAATGGAGAAGGACGAGGAGGACGAGGCGCTGTGCCGATACTGCTTCGACGGCTCCGACGAGGGCGACCTTCTCAAGGATATCTGCGCGTGCTCTGGTGGTCAGCGATGGGTCCACCTCCACTGCCTTCGGCGGTGGCAGAGAATGGTGATGGTCTCGCAGCCGACCCACCCCGCGTTCTACGAGGACGACGTGCGCTATCACAAGTGCAACGTCTGCGCCGCGGAATTCAACATTCCCCCTCCCACAAGGCACGAGCTCATGCAGAGCTTCACCGGCGCGGAGATCGCCGCGCTCATTTCGGAAGGGTGCGTCATCGGTTCCCACCGGGTGTTCTCTGACGAGCTCGAGAGACAAATGGAGACCATGCACCCGATACAACGGATGATGACGGGTTATCCGCACTGGATCAAGGGTGTGTATCTCATCGTGGACGTGAGAGAGGACGACGGCCGGATATCGCTCCCTGTGCGCACTGACGCCAGCCTCGACCGGGTCCGCCAGAGGTTCCAGGCGGAGGCGGAGCGTTCGGGATACGACGGCATCTCTCTTGAGGTTGGAGGCAAGAAGCACACGATATTGGCGGGTGTGGGCTCATTCGAAGAGGTCAAGGATGGGGACGTCGAAGGTATAAAGGCGACGCTAGCGGCGCTCAAGGCTCCTGCGATGTTGGTGCTCGCGTCCGAGACAGAGCCAGACTGCGGCGAGGATTCAGTGACGGCGGTGAACATGTGCAGACCCGTGCAACTTCCACCCGCGGCTGCGCAACACTTGGACGCTCTGATCGAGAAGAGCAACGGCGCAGAGCCTGACCTGACGGAGTGGATGGAGAAGTTCGAGGACACCGAGCAGTTTGGCCCGTTTGATCAATCGAAGAATGCGTTGAAGCTTGAAATGCACATGGCGCAGTACAGGGCAACATGGGAGGTTATGAAAAAATACCCGGGCGTCCGGCGCGTCAAGGTTGAGCATTTCATCGGTGGCCCGTGTGAGAACGAAGATATCATGTGGTGCGTCGTGCCCGGCGGGATGAAGCGCGGCTGGACAGTGGTGAGCAAGACGTTGACCGAGGATGAATCTGATGAAAGCGTCAAGACGGCAACGTCAAACGTGTCTACCCTTGTAAGCGCGATGATGCTCGCTCACACCAGAGCCGCGCGACGTGATGATGCGCAGGGAGACGTGTGTGGTGGACAGACGGTGCGTCTGCGAAACCTGCAGGCGAGGGCGGACTTGAACGGAGAAGTTGGACTCGCGCTCCGGTACGACTCTGAGTCTGGACGATGGATGATCCGGTTAAGAAACGGAGAAGGGAAGAGCGTCAAGCCGGATAACTTGGAGGCGATGAATGGAGAGGGTGGCCGTGTGTTTGCGTTCTGGGGCGACGCGAGGTGGTCGAGGGCGCAGCTGCTCGGCGAAATAGCTCGCGGACACTGGGGTCTCTGCCGTGCGGGCGTCGGCGACATCACGACGAGCACTGCAGAACGTTGGGAATCGCTGGAGACATCAGGTCGCATGGCGTTTGCACCCGTGACAGAGATGACGGAGGACTTCATGAAAAATGCGCACAGAGAGATGCAGGTGTTTAGGCCGAATGCGGCGGCTGCGGAGGGCGAAGACGAGGGGGTCCAACGGGATCGTTCGGAGGATTGAGTTAGCAGCTGCTGGCGTGCCGGCTGAGATAGATTCACAACTTTGACTGAACTCCCCGACTACTCCGAGGTGAACTCACGTCAACCACCACCTTCCCTATGCTCTTACCACCCTGTAAGTGTGCGACCGCGTCGTTCACCGCCTCCAAACCGGCGAACCGCGTCGGGTCTATCTCCCCTCTGAGCTGCCCCTTCTGCATCAACCTGAACAGACCTGTGAGGTGCCTCTTGAAGTGAGCAGCGTATTGCGGCAGGAAGAACCCACGCAAGCTCGCACTCTTCCAGAGCAGTTTCTCCGGCAGTCCAGGGTGGTTGCTTGGAACCCACGCGCTCTTGGCATCGGATCCACCCGAAGTGTATTGACTCATCATCCCGATGATGATGCAGACACCCTTCGGAGCGAGCGCATCCATCGCATCCGAAAACATCTCGCCCCCTACCGATTCATACACGACATCGACACCCTGCTTGAACTCTCTCCTGAGGACGTCTCGGACCTTTTCCTTGCGGTAGTTGATCACCCTATCAACACCGAGGTCAGTAAGCATCTCAGCTTTGGCATCACCTCCACAGGTGGCAACTACGCGATGTCCCGCGAGCTTTGCGATCTGTACCGCAATCTGACCAGTGCCACCTGCCGCCGCGGTGACCAAAACTGTCTTTGGTTTCCCCTTCGCAGAGCCCCCTCGCAGGGCGTCATCCAGCGGAATTCCACCCTTCATCTCCAGAGCGAGACTTGCGGTCAGACCCGAGGTGAGCATTACGAGGGCCCTGGGAGACGCCTCTGGCACCGGCATCACCAACTCGGCTCTCTCGACAGCGTACTCGCTGAACCCTCCGTAGGTGAGCGTCGCGACAGGCTGCCCTGACTGCAGCTTCACTCCGCCGCCCACAGCCGCCACAACTCCGACCGATTCGAACCCCGCGTCGAAGGGGAGTTTCGATGCAGCCTGCTTAGCACCGCCGAAATACCTCCCCGCAGAAAAGTTGACATCGGACGCATTCACTCCGGTGTAGCGGCGTTCAATGAGTACCTCGCCGGGTGCAGGTTGCGGCATCGGAACGTCGACGATCTTGGTCGCAGAGGCAAAGTCCGCGGAGAGCTGGTGTACCACCACCTTGCGAAATGTCGACGGCAGGGACGACGGAGGGAGATACCTCGCGACTGCATCCGATCCCATCCCAGGCACAAGGCCACTCGTTCTGACGCGTTTCCAAAACTTTGGATTTGGCGTAGGGACATACGCAACAAATCCCCCGCTACTATCCCCTCTGTTCATCACCGCGAGTGCCGCGCCCGCCTTGGTCTGATCTCGCACGAGCTCCATCGCTGCATCCACCACCTGCTCGACGGTCAGCAGCTCGCCACCCGTCTGCGCGAGGAGCGCCTTGGCCCCAGCCTCGCCGATGGCCTGAAACTGCCCTTGCACAAGGGCGGTGTCGGTGAACTGCGGGCAGAGTGCGTTGACCCTAACGCCGTGCGTCTTGTGGAGATGCGCGAGGGATTGCGTGTACAGAACCACCGCGGCTTTCGTGGCGGAGTACACGGGAGCCTGAGGCATGGGAAATACTCCACCGGCGGAGGCGACGTTGACCACAACGCGGTCGGAAGAGGATGTTTTGGCGGAACCCATCTTGCCTCTCATGGCGTCCACCGCGAGCCTCGTCCCCTGAATGACAGCGTTCAGATTGACATCGACCACCGATTTCCAATTCGCGCGCTCGCCGATACCCGCGTTGTTGAAGCACGCATGAAGATCGCCAAACTCGCGGACGTGCCCTCGGAACGCCCGCTCCAGATCCTCAGCGTTGGCCACGTCGGCACTGATCAGCCGGGTGACGCACTTTGGGTTCGCAGCGGAGACCAGCGCGCTGGTCTTGGCGAGACCATCGTCGGAAAGGTCCACCATGGTGATTCCCGATGCTCCCTCCCGGGCGAGGCGCACGCACAAGCCTCGGCCGATGCCCTGATCAAGACGAGATGATGAGGGCGAAAGTCAGAAAGGATAACCTGGGCGGGCCGCGATGCCGACGCCGGATACGCGGTAGGGGACAGACACGATAACGCACGGGCAACGTACCGAGCCCGCACCGGTGACCAATGCCGATTTACCATTCATCGACATCGCTAGAGGAGCGCGTCCAGTCGCGACTTCCCCGTTTGCGAGGACCTGTCGGCACCGCAGAGGATAACTCGGAAAGTGCCAAGAGGTGGAAGAGGTTGGAGCGAGGAGGAGACCGAGGGGCGGCCGTTTTTCTTCGGCTCCTGAGTTTCGCAAGCGCTCAAGGCGGTGAGACATTTCTGCGCGCGCCAAACGACGATCAGTTCAGATACTAAGCGCCGAACATGGAATGCCCACCGAACATGCAGTTCAGCGAAGCGTTGTTCCCGCAGATCTTCCCCCCGGTTGAAGAGGGCGAGGACCCCACGGTGATGACTGGCGATTTCGCCACAGACACCCAACCCCGCCCCGGGAGGAACGCCTTCGGCCAGAAGCCACGATGGCCCCGAGAGGCGCCCGGAGGCATCGATCGCGCGACCGATGGACCCGCGGCGCACGTCCTATTCGAACCCTCCAGGCTACACGAGGCGACGTGCAAGGGATTCATCGAGGAGGTGACCTGGCTGCTGGACTCCGCGCCCGATGAGCAGAGATGCACGGTGGACGATCTCGACCCCGGCGGCCGGTCTCCTCTGCATTTCGCGGCGGGGTACGGCCACTTGGACATCGTAAAGCTGTTGCTGGAACGGAAATGTAAGCTTGAGGTGCGGGACATGTGGATGAAGGCGCCGGTGGATTGGGCGATCCAGACCCAGCAACACGAGATCATCGAGCTTTTGCGCATCGAGGCAGTCAAGCAGAAAATCATAGGCGGGAAAGGCGAGGTGGCGCCTCTGAAGACCAAGTGCGAGTTCGCCACAGGCAAGACGTTCGAGGAGATCGACGAGTTCATGTGCAACTGGGAGAACAAGGTATGGGACAAGCACGACAGGGCATGCATGGAGGAAAGAGAGAATCGGGCACCGTGACGGTGGGAAACCCGAAGGAGTATCCCGTAACGCTCGTCCTTGAAATCAGATTTCGATTTCCTCCGTGAGCGAAGGACGCCCAGCAGACCCTTCGTCTGCTCCCCCCGTTTGAAAACCAGTTCCAAGGGGCACCCGACGACCTCCCCCTCGGACAGACGGAAGATGGATCCTCCGACGGAAGAGGGTTTCGACGATGAGAACGAGCTTACATTCGTCAAGGAAGCACCCGAAGTCAACGGGCTCGTGGAGCAAATCAAGGATGCGCTCGAGGGGAGAGATCCCGCAGACGGCACCTCGTCGATCTCGAAAACAGTGTTCCACAAGATCCAGGAGATCGTGGAGCGGTACCAGGAGTATCCGACGCTCCTGGATCCGCACCTGGAGGGATGGATCCTTCCTCTGACCTCGGTAATTCGTCGTGAAGCCCATAAAGGCTCCGAGGCTGACATGGTGCTCGTCCAGCGCGCGTCACGGGTGCTCCACGCTCTCGCATCCGTCCGCGGATACAAGACCGTGGTCAAGTTTTTCCCGCACGAGGCGAAGGACTTCGAGCCGGTGGTCGCCTTGCTGGTGCGATCGCACGACGTCGGTTCACTCGCGACGAACATAGAGGAGGCAGATGAGCTCGGTTCCGCTTGGGAGACGCGCGCAACCCTGATCCTTTGGCTCTCCATCCTGGTGCTCATCCCGTTCGACCTCGTCACCGTCGACTCGCAGGTTACCACCAACACGGGCGTTGACGGCGCGGCAATGGCCAAGAGTGGCGGGCAACAGGAGGCGCCACCGGTCGTGCTCAGGATTCTAGCATTGTGCCAAGACTCCTACCTGCGCGATCCGGGGATCGTACGAGACCGAGCAGCGTTCCTTCTCGCCAAGCTTTTGACTCGACCGGATATGCCTCTCGCGCTGCAGAAGTTTTTGGTTTGGGCGACTGACGCGCTCGGGGGCCAATCGGAGTACTCGGAACAGGAGAAGATGTTCATCGTACCCGGTATTGTGCGCGCACTCGCGGCGACATTCAAGCTTGGGAAAAGGTCGGAGCTTTTGGAGGTTGCGGAGAGGTTGTGGACGAACGCGAGGGACCTGGCAGACTCGCCCGCCGCGAAGGCTTCGACGTTAACCCGTAAGCTGGCGTGCAAGCTGACGCAGAGGATCGGTCTCCTTTTCTTGAAGCCGAGGGTTGTGTCTTGGAGGTACGAACGTGGCGCGAGGTCGCTTGAAGACAACCTGAAAAGGGCTATGATAATCAGTCAAGGCGGAGACGCAGACGCTGAGGATAGGAAAAAGGCTGAGGAGGAGGCGGCGAAAGAACAGGAGGAAGAGGAGGACTGGGATATCCCGGAGGAGATCGAAGAGGTCATCGAGGCTTTGCTGACAGCGCTACGAGATAAGGATACCGTGGTTCGCTGGTCCGCGGCGAAGGGTCTGGGAAGGATCACAGCTCGCCTTCCAGCGGAGCTCGGCGATGAGGTCGTGGGTTCCATCCTTGACTGCTTCTTGCCCACGGAGAACGACAACACCTGGCACGGCGCTTGTTTGGCTCTGGCGGAACTGTCCCGCCGTGGACTTCTCCTCCCCGTCCGCTTACCGGATGCGGTCCCGCACGTGGCATCGGCGCTCGCGTACGACGTGCGGAGAGGACCTCACTCGGTTGGCGCGCACGTTCGAGACGCGGCTTCTTACGTGTGCTGGGCGTTTGCTCGCGCGTACGCGCCGGAAGTTCTCGCACCTCACGCAGACGCTCTGGCGCCTTCCCTGCTGATCGCGGCGTGCTTCGACAGGGAGGTTAACTGCAGGCGCGCCGCTTCCGCCGCGTTCCAAGAGTCCGTCGGTCGTCTCGGCGCATTCCCGCACGGCATCGACATAATCCAAGTGGCGGACTACTTTTCGCTCGGATCCAGGACCAAAGCGTACACCGTCGTGGCCGACCACATCTGCGGTTATGACGAATACAGGCGCAGGATGCTGAACCATCTGTGCGATGTGAAGCTGATTCACTGGGAGCGCGCCACCAGGGAGCTCGCTG
>MDTA01015949.1_pt1 | contig 14334 bp, 21 predicted proteins | sample 811151 | NCBI WGS metagenome assembly MDTA01 (sample SAMN05326648, study PRJNA326480) | marine metagenome | isolation source: seawater | place: Indian Ocean: South | collected 2010 | reverse complement strand
TTTGCGTTATTGCTTGGAGTTGAAATGGGCATTGCTTACGCATTAGGATTTATATAATGAGTGAAAAAGAATATGTGGTCACTCTAAACAAAGGTGTAGACTACGCACAATTCAATCAAGAAATGATAGCTTCCACTGGCGCAGGGGACATTCCTAATAGAACTGTTGATGTGGCTAACGCAAGACACTTGTCTACAAGAAACACGCACTACGCATTGACTGAAGATGAAGCTGTAGCGTTAAGAAATGATGCGAGAGTTACTGACGTACAACTTCGTCCAGAGGACAGAGATGATATTGAAATTGGGTATGAAGCTATCCAAACAGCAAATTTTAATAAGTCATCAACAGACTCAGGAGACTATAGAGACTGGGGTAAGATAAGGCATAGCTTTGTAGAAAATATTTACGGTACAAGCACATCTTTAGGAGGAAATTACGATCGACCTTACAGCATGGACGGTACAGGTATAGACATTGTTATTCAAGATAGTGGATTACAAGTAGATCATCCAGAATTCAAAGATGCCAACGGAATATCAAGAGTACAACTTATAGACTGGTATGCCGAATCAGGTTTGACCGGATCGCAAGATGCTAATCATTATAGAGATCACGACGGACATGGTACACATTGCGGCGGAACAGCAACTGGATTAAACTTTGGTTGGGCACCTAACGCTAGAGTGTATAGTGTAAAAGTAGGTGGATTGGAAGGCAGTGGAGATTCAGATACAGGGATTTCAATAAGTCAATGCTTTGATGTGATAAAAGGATGGCATCAAAATAAACCAGTCGATCCTAAAACGGGTTTTAAAAGACCAACCATTGTAAATGCTAGTTGGGGTTATAGTTCAGCAGTCAGCAATGGATTTAGTGGAACTATTTCAAGTGTATTTTACAGAGGTACAACTTACAGCGACAGCAATGACACAAGTTTTTCAGCTACTCCAAACTCTCACATGCGAAACACGTATGGAATATATCCTTACTACGCAAATGGTGCCTATAGGATACCAATTAGAATAGCCTCAGTAGATGCTGACGTTCAGGATTGTATAGATGCCGGAGTACATATATGTATAGCCGCTGGAAACAACAGTTTTAAGGCCGACATAGCAACAGGAGATGATTACAATAATATTGTGTTCTATGGTGGATTTTACAACAGAAACTATCACAGAGGTAGTTCTCCTTTTGATGAAACAGCTAACATGGTTGGTTGTACTGATAGTACTCCACTAAACGCAACAACAGAAAGAAAGACTGGTTTTAGCACTACAGGGCCAGGAGTGTCAATATTTGCCGCTGGTGAAAATATTATTAGTGCTTGTAGTACAACAAACAGATTTGGGGCTCCAAGTTATTTCGGTGACAGTAATTTTAAACAAACAAATATAAGCGGAACATCAATGGCATCACCACAAGTTTGCGGAGTAGGTGCTTTATATTTACAAGCTGATCCTAGTTTGACTCCAGCACAACTTAAATCAAAATTAGAAAAAGATGCGTTGGCTGTATTAAAAGACGAAAGCAATCCAACAAACTATTCCGATACAACAGACATTTGTGGAGGTTACAATAGAATGTTGTTCAATAGATACAACAAAGCATTACCTTTTTCAAGTAACATATATGGACTACAAAAAAAGAATAGGTAAATACTGTAAGGAACAGATATGGCAATACAAACTATAAACATTGGTACAATAGCAAACGACGGAACAGGTGATGATCTAAGAGAAGCGTTTGTTAAAGTTAATAATAATTTTACAGAACTTGACACAAGAGATCCTGAAAAAACTACTGGAGCTAATTTAGGATCAGCAGGTGAAGGTGTGTTCGCACAGCTTAATGGTGCTGAGATGCAGTTTAAAAAGATAAAGGCAGGAACAGCAGTAACATTATCAAGTGACGGCAATGCCATTACTATAAATTCCACAGCAACAGGACTTCCGCAATTACAAGTCTTCGCTGACAATACCAATGCTACACTTGATGCTAATAACACAACCTTAACACTAGCAGGTGGAAATTTAGTTACTACAAATCTTGTAGGAAGCACTATTACTATCACTGCCGAAACTTCATTACTAACAGATACCAATCCAAGATTAGGTGCTAATTTGAATGGTCATGGATTCAAGATTACCGGCACTAGTGATATTGAAAGCACTATTTACGGCGTAGATATTAGAAATATCAAAGATGTAGAACCTTACCTAAAGCTAGATTTGGGAGATGCTTTTCCTGAAAGTTTTAGTAGTGGACTTGATTACCTAATGAATAGTCTTGTAATTGATTTTGATAACGGATCAAGCACATTTACAGGATCAACACTACCTACCGCAGATATGGGCACACTTCCTATAGCATAAATATAACTATAGGAGTACAAAATGTCTAATTTATGGACCGTAAACACAGGGCACGACCTCGGCACATATCAAGAGAGTATCACACAGACTATTCTTTTACCAGTTAATGAAGTTGACAGCTTAACAATAATCAGCGGACAAATACCAGGCGGTCTAAGAATTGAGACTAATGACAGATTAGTTGGAACTCCATATGAAGTAAAATCCTTAAAAGAGTTTGAGTTTGTACTAAGAGCAAGGAAAGGCAACGTTGTAGATGATCGCACACTGAAAATGAAAATTGACGGTGCTGATCAACCTGCTTGGGTGACTAACGAAGGACCGTTAGGATTAGGACCTAATCAAAAATTTTACATATTAGATAGTTCACCTGTTGATTTCCAACTTCAGGTAATCGATCCAGACATACCAGCTGGAGATAAACTAGAATATTTTATTGCTGATGGAGATGGAGAATTACCTCCTGGAATAGAACTAGGAAGAACAACAGGGAAACTTACTGGAATAGTAGAGCCTTTATTAGCACTAGAAAAAAGATCAGCTTCAGGGTATTATGATTCAAATACTTTTGGCGAGTTTCCTTTTGATTTTGGTGTTAAAAGTTTTAACGGATATGAAAGTTTTTATTATGATACAAACTTCTATGACTATGCCATACCAACACAAAGTCCAAAGAAACTTAATAGATACTATGACTTTACCGTAAGTGTAAGTGATGGAATAGTAATAGCAAAAAGAAAATTCCAAATATATTTGGTAGGTGACGATTTCCTAAGAACAGATAATACAATCATGCAAATTGGCACAGGATTGTTTACTGCTGACAATACATTTCTCAGAGCTCCTGTATGGCTCACACCTAGCGACTTAGGTTATAGACGAGCTAACAATTATGTAACACTTTTCCTTGATGTTTACGATCCAACTAGCAATCAAGGTATTATCAGTTTTACAGTCAAGGATTCTAATCCAGATGGAACCGAAAGTGTTCTACCTCCTGGTTTATCAATAGATTCAACAACTGGAGAGTTAGGTGGATTAGTTCCTTATCAACCAGCTGTTACCAAAGAATACAAATTTACAATTGAAGCACTAAGGCAACTTGGTTCAGCGGCAAGCACATCTTTTCAATCTTATTTTAATAACATAGGAGTAGGTCAGACCTGGTCTGGTGAAAATAATGTTCCGTTCTTTAATTTTGCCGAAAATAATTTTCTAGGTGATAATAATGAAACTGGTTGGATAGTGTTTAACGAAACACCAGTTACTGAAACAGACGCTAGTGACAACTCAAAATACACACTTCAAAATATTATTGATAAAAATATATGGGTCGTAAGAAACGGTAGGGTAATAGGAACAGCAACTGATAAGGATCTTACAAAAATAGAAGTAGGCAATAGTGACATTTTAAGAGGAAGATATAAAGGAATAATAGCAGACGTATTATTTAGAACCTTTGATGGTAGTGGAGCGGTTACTGCTAACAAAGCGATAACAATGAGCTTTTACAACTTCGATGAAAGAATTACTAACGATGTTAATCAAACCATAGGAAAAGATAAAACATTTACCGTAAAACTTTTAGGTGAGGTAGAAAGTAAAATTACCTGGAACACAAACAGCGACCTAGGAAATTTAAGAGCAAACTTTATATCAACTCTTTCTGTAAATGCTACCAGCACGGTACCTAATGCTGTATTGGTTTATAATCTAGAAAGTGGAAAGCTACCACCTGGAATAACATTAGCAATTGATGGACAATTACAAGGAAAGATCAGACAGTTTGGTGAACCAAACAAGCCTGGTTTGACAACTATTGACAAGGCATCCGGTGCTTTTACGTTAGATGGCGCTACAACTACAATTGACAGAAAATACACTTTTACAATAAAAGCACAAGACCAATTTGGTTTCAGTGCTACTGAAAGAACATTCGTATTATCAACAACAGATCCAGATGATTTACTATACAGTAACATAAGCATGGTGCCACTTTTAAAAAATAATGATAGACTAAGTTTTAGAAATTTTATTTCTGATCCAAATATTTTTCCGCCACAATCAATTTATAGACCAAATGATGCTTCGTTTGGATTACAGGATCAAATAAAGGCTTTGGCTTATGCTGGTATTGAAACAAAAGATATAAGGGATTTTGTTGCCGCCATAGCAAAAAATCATTTACGTAAAAAATACAAATTTGGAAACGTAAGAAAAGCAGTAGCAAAAAATGTAGGATCAAATGATACTGTCTATGAAGTAATCTATGTTGAATTAGTTGACCCTGCTGAACCAACAGCTGGTAAAACAAAACAGCAATTTACAACCACTACATCAAAGGAAATTACTGTTGATAGTATACAGTTTGAAGTAACTGATGATAATACTGGAGTAGGTACAGGTCAAGGGTTTTTTGACATTGTGCTTAGAGGAGGATCTGGTAAATCACCTGCTTCGACCGGAACCATTACTATCTTTGCTAGAACTTCACCTTTACTTTTTACACCAGGAAACCAAATTACGGTTGAAGATCAAAATGGTAATACTATAGTGGTAGCTAATATAGATGAAAGCATCAATTCTGATCCTCTTAGATTACGTCCTGTAACCAATACTATCAAAATTGACAGTGACGCAATCAAAATAAGTGATAGTGCTGATCAAAGAAAATACATAAGCAATATAACAAATATGAGAGACAGAATACGTAGTGTGGGACAAAATTTACGTGAGTTTTATCCGTTATGGATGCGTACAGCTCAAGCATCTGGACAAGCTGAATTGGGCTTTGTTTTAGGAGTTCCTTTGTGTTATTGTAAACCTGGACAAGCTGACGGAGTTTTACTTAACATTAACAATAGTGGCTTTGATTTTAAGGATTTAAATATTGAAATTGATCGTTATAACATAGATTCTACCAAAAACAATAGTAACGAGCAGTATTTAAAATTCGCTAATTATCAATTCAACGTATAACACTGATAAATAATATGACAGGAGAACAATATGGCAAGTAATATCAACGATACAGGTGTTAACAAGGATTACCCTGTAGCCGGACAGGACAACGATTCACAAGGATTTAGAGATAACTTTACTGTGATCAAAGATAACTTTGTGGCGGCAAAAAGTGAAATTGAAACACTACAAACAAATACAGCAAAATTAAACGCTAGTAATAATTTTTTAGGAAATGATATTCAAAATTCAAATTTTATTAACAATAGCTATGCTTACTTTGCTGGAGGAACTGTCAACTCAAGTCAAAATGTAAACTATAGTAATGGTAATTTTCAAGCATTTACTGTCGGAGCAGATATTACGCTTACACTTTCAGAATGGCCAACTACAGGAAAAGCTGGTGTTGTTAGAATATATGTAAACAATGATGGTTCACAAAGAACAATCACGTTTGCTTCAAACGCTGGTGCTGGAACATTAAAAAGAAGTAACGATTGGTCAGGAACTGGTAATACGTTTGTTATTGATACTCCTACAGCAAGAACTTATGTTTTTGAATTTATAAGCTACGATGCTGGTGCTACAGTATTCGCAGATTATATTGGTGTTTTTGAATAATGCTCCATCCTTTTTCTGAAGATACGAAAGATCTCACAGTCCAGGAACTTCAGGACAAGGTTTCCGATTTATCAAAAAAATACTTCCAAACTCCCAATCCACAGGTAAAACAACAAATCCAAACCTTTATTGAGTTTTACCAACAAGAAATTCGTATCAAAGAATCAAAATTGAGACAAGAAGAACAAAAAAATGGTGACTTAGATCTTGACAATTTGATCAAAGTATCGTAAAATACATTAATGCTTATGAAGACTGACGACTTAGGAATACCAAGATTCACGAGCCAAGATCTCGTAGATTTGATTTACAATGGTAATATCAATAAATGCCATACGGTATTATGTGACGGATCGGAAGACATCGATAAGTTTAATAAATTAGCAGAACAAAACGGTTTGCCAGAATTAAAGAAATATGAGCCTGTAAAGATAACTCAAAACGAATTTGATGAAATTTGTCAAGAAGATTGGTTTATGCCAGATCATTATAAAAGAATGGATATTGAAAAATATCTAATCGAAAAGTGTAAAACATCCGAAGAAATAGAACGAGTAGAAGCTGAACTGGTTGAATACGAACAAAGACAGATGTATAACTTACTAAGATATATGTGCTATCTAGTAGATTTTATGCGTGAACATAACATAGTTTGGGGCGTTGGTCGAGGATCGAGTGTTTCTAGTTATGTGTTATATTTGATAGGTATTCATAAAGTAAATTCAATTCAATATGAGCTGGATTACACCGAGTTCTTGAGATAAGTACATATATAATTAAAAGGAGGTCAGTTATGGCAGTCAGACAAACAGGTAGAAAACAATACCGTACAATGCAAGGCAAAAGCATTGATATGGATCTTCTACGTCAAAGAAATGAACTTACTCCAGCAGTTGGTAATGTAAGAGTTAACGCTAGAGGCGACGAACTTGGTCCTGGTGGTAAGATCATTAGAAAACGTGAAGAAGTCCTTAGAGACTACTATGAAGAAAACGTTCCGGCAGTAGAGTTTGAAACTCCTCAACCGGCACCTAAACAGGAAGCTCAGCCAGAGCAGACATCAGTTGAAGTAGAACAACCTAAACCTAAAACATCTGTTAAAGCTAAAGCAGGCAAAACTAAAGCTGAAACAGCAGAAGAGGATTGGGTAGAAGACGCTGATGGCAATTTTGTTAAAAGAGGTGCGTAATGGCTAGTAACCTAAACACAATTCAAGGAGACCTTACCCCTATCAAGAATAGAGTCCTAGTTCGTGATATGTTCTTTGGTGAACAAAAAACATCTGGTGGTATAATCATTTCAGATGATGATGGAACAACTAGAGGAATTTATCCACGATGGGGTAAAGTTTATGCTAAAGGTCCTACAAACAAAGATGATTACTCTGTAGGAGATTGGGTTTTAGTTGAACATGGTCGTTGGACACGAGGCGTAAACATCAATAACGGAAATGAAGAACTAGAGTTAAGAATGATAGAAGCAGAAAGCATTCTAGCTGTAAGCGATGAAAAACCGTCCGACCATAGGATTGGTTATGAATATTCAGATGGTCCTGCTGATATTAGACCAGAAGAATTCACTAGATAATAAGAGGCAAAATTGAAAGTAGATTTAAACAAGTACAAAGAATTCGTAGAGGGTGTGACCTCAGAAGAATCAAACGATTGGGCATTTACCCAAGCAAGACTACATGAACTAAATGATGAAGTAAATATTTCATTGTTACTAACAGGAGCAATTGGTATTGCTTCAGAAGGAGGTGAATATGCGGAAATTATTAAAAAATGTATCTTCCAAGGCAAGCCTCTGGATGATGAAACAAAATTTCATATTAAGCGAGAACTTGGTGATATTATTTGGTATTGGATTAATTCATGTAGGGCATTGGATCTAGACCCAAATGAAGTAATAGCTGAAAATGTCAACAAACTTAAGGCAAGATATCCAGGCGGTGAATTTGATGTTCATTATTCCGAAAATAGAAAAGAAGGCGATTTGTAGCCAAAAATAGTTGACATTCCGAAGTAATTGTGTTATATTAACATAATAGGAGTGTATGATGAAATTTCCCAAACCACAATCTAGCGGCATAGGAACTACAGGAGCAACTGGCGTTGTCCTTATGGTCCTACATATGACAGGAATAATTACAGGATGGGCATGGCCTATTCTTTATATTCTGTTGATTATATCTGCTATCGGACAAGAAAATAGGAAAGGCTAATGGCAATTCACGGAATGATTGATCTAGAAACACTAGGAGTTAATCCTGATAGTGTCGTATTGACCGTTGGTGCTATTAAGTTTGATCCTTTTAGCAACACAGAACCTCATACACCATTATATCTTAGATGTGATATAGAAGAACAGTCAGAGAAGTTAGGACGTTCTATTGATGATAATACTATGGAATGGTGGAGCAAACAATCTAAAGAAATACAGAATGAAGCATTTGGTGATCATGAAAGAGTACAAAGTGATAATCTCACAAAACAGTTAAACAAATGGTGTGTAGGATTGGATTACATTTGGTGTCAAGGACCAACATTTGATTTTGTTATATTACAAGACTTATACAAAAACATAGGTAAACCTACCCCTTGGAATTATTGGCAGATTAGAGATAGTAGAACATTGTTTAAAATGTTACCAGAAGATCCTAGAAAGAAAGTTCAAAACAACGCTCATAACGCATTAGCGGATTGTTACTTTCAAGCAAAGTGTGTACAAGACACATATAACCATTTTGGAGTAAAAGTTGAAAACTAGAAAATTAATTGATGGCAGTGAAGCACAAGAACTGGATCAACCTATAAAGTTGTACATAGAGACTAAGTGCCCTGGTAAATGGAAAATTGTTGATATGGAAACAGGCCAAGCATACATTGGCACCAATACAAATGAAAAGTTTAAGTATTGGAAGTCGATAGATGAACAACAATTACAACGTATCGAAACTGAGCTGAAAGAACTTAACAAAAAATTAAGTAAACATATAGACTTTATTGATGATACTTATGAAGGATTGAAAAATCCAATCAATGCGGCAAGGAGGTGGTTAGGCAGATGAAGGAACTTTGGGTAGAAAAATATCGTCCGAATACAGTTGACGGTTATGTGTTTAGAGATGAACATCAAAAGAAACAGGTACAACAATGGATTAAGGACGGTACTATTCCACACTTGTTGTTTTCAGGTAACGCAGGTATTGGTAAAACAACACTGGCAAAAATATTACTTAATCAACTTGAAGTAAATGATTTAGACGTTTTAGAAATCAACGCAAGTAGAACAAACTCAGTTGAAGACGTTCGTGACAAGATTGTAAACTTTGTACAAATGATTCCGTTCGGAGCATTTAAAGTTGTATTATTAGATGAGGCAGATTATTTGTCGCCTAACGCACAGGCGGCATTGCGTGGTGTAATGGAGGAGTATCACACTACAAGCAGATTTATTTTGACTTGTAATTATCCTAACAGAATTATTCCAGCACTACATAGTAGATGTCAAGGTTTTCATATCGAACGCATAGATCAAACAGAGTTTACAGCTCGTGTTGCTGAAATACTTATTGCTGAAGAAGTTACGCCAGACATTGATACACTAGATACATACGTAAAAGCAACATATCCTGATTTACGTAAATGTATCAATATGGTACAGATGAATAGCGTAAATGGACAATTGGTCCCGCCAGAAAAAAGTGATGCTGGTGAAAGTGATTGGAAACTTGAAATGACAGAGTTGTTTAAAGCAGGACAAATTTCCAAAGCTAGAAAACTTGTTTGTAGCCAAGCTCGCCCAGAAGAAATGGAAGATGTTTATAAATGGCTATATGATAATATTGATTTATTTGGAGATGAAGAAAAGCAAGAAAGTGCTATCTTAATAATTAAACAAGGGCTTGTTGATCACACCCTTGTAGCTGATCCAGAAATAAATTTGGCGGCTACTATGATCAGATTAGCAAGGATGAAATGACATATCTAGTTAATGAAAACTGTATAAAATGCAAACACATGGATTGCGTTGAGGTTTGTCCTGTAGACTGTTTTTATGAAGGTGAAAACATGTTGGTTATAAATCCAGACGAATGTATCGACTGTGGTGTATGTGAACCTGAATGTCCTGTGGATGCTATAATCCAAGATTTTAATGATCCAGGAGAAAAATGGTACAACCTCAATTTTAAATATTCTAACGAATGGCCAAACATTAGTCAGGCCAGACCTGAAGATGTTCCTGCCGATGCTCATGAGTATAAGGATGTTGAAAACAAATACGATAAGTATTTTTCAGACAAGCCTGGCAGGGGTGACTAATGAAACTTAAATGTAAACACATTTTACTAAGCCACAAAGACGCAGAAAACAGCTCACATGATAGACCTCTTGGAGAGGCAATGACAGAAGCTGAAAGAATAATCAAAGGATTGAAATCAGGAGAATTAAAATTTGAAGAATCAGCAGGTATGTTTAGTGCCTGCGCCAGTGGTCCGAGGCACGGTGGAGACCTTGGTTGGTTTGAGGAACATACTATGCACCCTGATTTTTCAAATGCTGTCAAAGTGATCGGAATTGATACCATAGGACCGCCAGTGATTACTCCGTGGGGAGTACATGTAGTTTTGAGGACAGGATGAATATAAAAAGATATGATTGGAATTCTCTTATTACAATGAGAGATAGAGATATGGTTTGTGACGACGTAAGGCAAGCTATCCAAGAAGGAAAGTTTTGGAAAAACAGTCCAAAATTCCAAACTGACTTTAATGTATTTGGAATCCAATCAGCACATTGGATGAAATTAAAAATGAGTTTCATCACAAGTTGTTTCATGTACTTAGAAAAAGAAGTACAGATAAAAAACATTCAAGCATGGAGTTTTATGACAAAGGCACCTGGCGAGGATAGAGACAAACTGTGGCACCATCATTGGCATGATAAAAATAATAATAGTGTAAGTGGAGTGTACTACGTTCACTTGCCTGAAGCAAATAATGATTGCGGAACGGAATTTGCTCCTAACGGACCAGAAGATCAAGCAAGACACATGGAGCCTCCTTTCATAGGAGGATGGATAATATACGAAAGCAAAGAGTGGCACAGACCTGGAATACTCAAATCTGAGGATCATAGATTTATTGTTGCCGCTGATATGATGTACTAGGAGTCAAAAATGAGAGTCAATTTAATCAGTTATACACAACCGGTAGAAGGTGTTACTTCAAGATACTTGGCAAACGCACAAGATTTAATTGCTTATTGTGCTAGAGTAAGTAACCCTACAAATCAAATCAACAATGAAACAAGCGAAAAACTAATCCGCTATCTTGTGAAGCACCAGCATTGGTCTCCTTTAGAAATGGTAAGTGCTTGTTTAGAAATAGAAACAACCCGCGATATTGCTCATCAAATCGTTAGACATAGAAGTTTTAGCTTCCAAGAATTTAGCCAGAGATACGCTGACCCGGATTCAATGGGTGATACTTTCACAACTAGAGAAGCAAGATTACAAGATACAAAAAACAGACAAAACAGTATTGAGCTTAGTGACGAAAGTGAACTACACTATGCGTGGAAAGAAAAACAGCGTGAAGTCATTGACAAAGCAAGATCAGTGTACGAATGGGCTATCTATAATGGAATTGCAAAAGAACAAGCAAGAGTTGTGTTGCCAGAAGGTAACACTAAAACAAAACTTTACATGAATGGAACCTTAAGAAGTTGGGTCCATTACATCGAGTTACGTGGTGCTAATGGCACACAAAAAGAGCATATGGAAATTGCTCACGCCTGCGCCGACGTAATCAGTAAAATTTTTCCTTTAGCTAAAGAACTAAACTAGTTCATCGCCGTATACTTCTAACACTTCTTTTACTGCTTCATGCCTTTCAATGTCTTTATGTGAAAAGGTAACTGATGCTAATCTACTAGCTGAAGGATGTCTTTGGAGATTGCCTATAAAATCTAGCAATCCATTATCTTTCATGCGATCTGCTTGATTAAGATCTCCAGTAACAGCCATCTTTGATCCTTCTCCTAAACGAGTGAGTAACATTTTCATCTGACTTACTGTTGAATTCTGCATTTCGTCAGCAATGATATAAGCATTTTTAAAAGTTCTACCACGCATATAAGCAAGTGGTGAAATTTCTATAACACCTTCGTTTATCATTCCTTCTATTTCTCGAGCTGTAAAATATTCTCTCAAAACATCAAATACAGGTCTAGTCCATGGAGCCATCTTTTGCTCCAATGTTCCTGGTAGAAAACCTAAGTCTTCATCTACAGAAACGGCTGGTCGTGTTACAATAATCTTGTCAACTGTTCCTTCCTTAAAAAGTTTTACCGCTGTCAATACCGCAATAATAGTCTTACCTGTGCCCGCTGGACCGATACCAAAGACTACGTCTTTTCTTGTGTCAGCAAGGGTTAGCAGGTATGTTTCCTGCGACCTATTACGTGGATAGATTTTGACGGTTTTTTTCTTTTCAGGAAGATAACTATTTAATTGAACAACATTATTGTGAAAGTTTTTGCTCTTGCGAGCTCGCTTTGCACTCATGAAGTGTCCTCCTTATTGTACTTCTAGTAGCATTCTTCGCTACACAAATATTTAGTAGTAGGAGACAGCAAGTTAAACACAAGGACAATTATGGATAAATAAGTATAGCATATAGGAATAGCCAATGAAAGACGTTTTAGAGGTAATTAAAAACATACAAAACATCTATGAAAGTGATGTATCTTTCCAAGTTTTAAAAGACTTTGAAAGGGTATTAGATGATTTGGATTTGTATGTGTATGACAATTGGATTGATGGGGAACTTGTTTCTGGTCCAACAATTAGAAAACACTGGGTAACCTGTGCTTTCATGTGGGATAGAGATAAGATGCCTGATCCTGTAGGCGGTAAAAGACTATTAGATTACGATTGTAAAGTTACGTTTAAAAAAGATCTAATAATCAAACCAAGGAAAATTAGAACTCCTGACGATATTCGTCCTGGAACAAAAAAAGGCAAACTAGATACGCATCCGATTTGGGTAGTTGAAATAATGATGCCTAAAAAACTCATAGCAGATATCTATAGCGGTTATAAAGCACAAAATGATTTCATGACTGACCCAGCTAGTCCTCCAGCTATAGCACCAGAAACACAGCCAGCAGAAGCAGGAGTAGAAGCAACAGCAGGTACTGAAGAGGTAGCATAATGGGATTACAAAAAGAAGACTTGATTTATCTTGTAGACAACATTGTTGAAATAGATTCATACAAATCAAAGATGGGAACTGATAGAGACATTGTAACTATCGCTTTTTCAGTAAACGGAAAAGAGCCGGCAAAAGATTTAGAAAATTTTGTAGAAAAAGGTTATCCTTTTGTATTAGATGCTGACGTTACTTCAGGTGAGCAATCAGACGGTACTTACAAAGTATTTGTTGAAATTGAAAGAAACAGAGATGCTGGCACACAAATAATGGAAATAGCAGACGGTGTCAAAAACCTTGCCAAGGTAGATGGCTTTAGATTTAGATATTACAAAAATTTCAAAAGTAACGAAATGACTACAGAAAATCTAAGCAATGTGATTCCTTTGGATGGAGACACATATGATATTAAAACAAAAGAATCCCATTTAGAAAATTACAAAAATTTCTTCACAAACAGTTACGCTGAAAGCATAAATCTTCAAGGCGATATATTGACTGTTAAAAATACGTATCAACAACCGATAACTTTTGAGGTTGTTAATTTTGGTAAAGATTTAGAAATTAAAGAAACAATTAACATGGAAGATATGGCTGAAGTTATATGGGCTACAAAGTATTTAGGTGACTACAATATAACAAAGTATGGCAAAAATCTTGTGCTTGAAAATCAAGGATACCAACTTCAGCTCAAAAGGATATAAATGAGCAACTGTCAAAATTGTGGAAATGAATCACATTGTGGAGCACCCCTCTACAAAGATATGACAGACGGTGACAATCAAATCATAAATATCAAAGTATGTGAGCATTGCCGATGCGAAGCATGTCAAAATAAGGATCTAAACAATGGCTAAAGAACATTTTAAATTTGATTTTGAAGAGTGGATGGCTGAAGAGCTTATTCATAGAGACGACTGGAAAGAATGGTATGAAGCAATGTGTGAAATACTACCACTTTGGTCAGTAGACACTATTGAAAGAGTGGCAATGTTTCTTGCTCAGTGTGGACACGAGTCCGGTGGCTTTAGAGTTATGAGTGAAAACTTAAACTACAGCGCCAAAGCACTTAACACTATATTTCCAAAATATTTTAGGAGGGCAGGTAGAGATGCTAACGAATACCATAGACAACCAGAAAAAATTGCTAATGTTATA
>MDTA01212028.1_pt1 | contig 14335 bp, 14 predicted proteins | sample 811151 | NCBI WGS metagenome assembly MDTA01 (sample SAMN05326648, study PRJNA326480) | marine metagenome | isolation source: seawater | place: Indian Ocean: South | collected 2010 | reverse complement strand
TGCAGGAACTTTACCAACACGAAAAAAAGATAAAAAAACACCAAAAAGTAAGTCATTATAGTTATGGTCGTTATGGTAGCTCAACAACTATTGAATTAGAAAATATTTTAAAAGAGTTAGAGCAAGCATATCACGTTTTCTTAACTGGAACAGGATTTGGAGGAGTGGCACTAGCATTAATGAGTTTGTGCAGACCAGGAGATGAAATTTTAGTTTCAGATAATGTTTATGGTCCAACAAAAGAAATATCTGAAAAGTTATTAAAAGAATTCAATATTAACGCTAAATTTTATGATCCCGACTCTATTAATGATCTAAAAAATAAAATTTCAAGAAAAACAAAGATGATTCTTGTTGAAAATCCAGGCAGTAATACTTTCGAATTTCAAGATTTATCTGAAATTATAAAAATAGCAAAAAAAAACAAGATTTATACTTTCCTAGATAATACGTGGGGTACACCTTTATATTTAAAACCACTAAAGATTGGATTTGATATGTCTTTTTCTTCAGCTACAAAATATTTTTCAGGTCATTCTGATGCAATGGGAGGCTCACTCGCTGTAAACAAAAGAGTATTTAAGCAAATAATGTTTTTTTATAAATTGTCAGGATATAGAATGTCTGCAGATGAGGCTTACCTAATTATTAGAGGAATAAGGACCTTAGATACTAGGTTAAAGCAACATTATCAAAACACCAAAGCAGTTATAAACTATTTAAAAAAACAAAAAAAAATTAGTGAAATACTTTATCCATACAAACCCTCAAGTAAAAATTATAAACTTTGGAAAAAATATTACTCTGGTGCTACTGGATTATTTTCTATTGTAATAAAAAGTAAAAAAAAATCGTCAGTAGTAAAATTTGTTAATTCTTTAGAATTATTTGGAATAGGTTACAGTTGGGGGGGATTTGAAAGTCTTGCAATTATACAGGATCTTAAATCATCCAAAAAAGACGAGTATATTCAACGCAGAAGGTTTTATAGATTCAGTAATGACGAACATATTGTCCGATTGCACATTGGTCTGGAAGATCCTAAAGATTTAATAAATGATTTAAGAAATTGTTTAAGGTACATAAAATAGTGAAAAATATTTTTTCAAATAATTTAGCATTAGTCGTCTTAGCTTCAGCTTGTGGAGTAATTTTAATTTCAATGGGCTTAAGACAAACCTTTGGACTTTTTTTTGATGCTTTTGAAAAAGGATTGGGTGTTACTAGAACAGAGTTTGGATTAGCTATTGGAATACAAATGTTGTTTTGGGGAATATTTGCTCCTATTTTTGGTTTATTAGCAGATAAATTTGGTGGAAACAAAGCAGTATTTTTAGGTTTTTTAATTTTTGCTTTAGGGATATTTATGTTGTACTCAGGTCCGAATACTGGAATTTACTTTCAATTAGCATTAGGTGTTCTAATTGGTATTGCTTTAGGAGCTACAGCAATTGGTGTTCCAGTTTCCGAGGTAGGAAAGCATTTTCCAAATGAAACCAGAACTATCGCTACTGGGATTGTAACAGCCGCTGCATCTATAGGTTATTTTTTATCTCCACTACTTACTAAATATAGTTTAGTAGAATTTGACTGGGAGCAAACTTTGAAATATTTTATGATATTTATTTCTTTAGGGTTGATATTTTCTATATTTTTACTTCCCGCAAAAACGATAATAAATTCATCTCAAGCTGACAGAGATCAAACTTTTTTTTCTGCTATAAAGGAAGCTTTTTCTCATAAAGGTTATGTACTTCTAGTCTTAGGTTTTTTTGTATGTGGTTTTCAAATTACTTTAGTCGGAACTCATATACCAGGTTATATGCAAGATAGAGGTATGGCCGGGTGGTCAGCTACTATAATTTTAGCTCTAATCGGTTTTTTTAATATTTTTGGTACTTTGGGCATGGGCTACCTTGGAACAAAATATAAAAAGAAAAATTTACTAAGCATTCTTTATACTCTTAGGGCTATAAGTATTTGTGTTTTTATTTTTTCTCCTCCATCTATGTTAAATTCTGTAATTTTTGGAGTTACCTTTGGACTATTATGGCTTTCGACTGTTCCACCTACTAACGGCATTGTTGCACAAATTTTTGGAACTAAATACCTAAGCACATTATTCGGAATCGTTTTTTTATGTCATCAATTTGGAGCTTTTGCTGGCGCTTTTTTGGGTGGATATTTTTTTGATACTTACGGAAGTTATGATTACGCCTGGTATATGGCTATCGCACTTTCAATTTTTGCTACTTTAATACATTATCCAATAGATGAAACCAGACTTGTTCGTGTGGATAACACTATCTAAGGTTGTAAATTGAGTCTTTAAGTGAATCAAAAGTGAATCAAAACGAGAACATTCAAAATCACTCAACTAAAAAGTGTGGATAATTTTTCTATTAAAACATTTATAGTATTTCAAATATTCTTAAAATAAAAAAAAGGAGCATAAATGTTTTCAAAAGAATTAGGAGCTAAATTAGACAAGTTTCATTTACTTAAACATCCGTTTTATCAAATTTATTGGAACGAGGGAAAATTAACTCGAGAAATCATTAAAGATTACGCTGAACAATATTATCAGCATGTAAAAGCTTTTCCAAGATACATAAGCGCTACACATTCAATATGTGAAGACTTAGAAAAAAGAAGAATTCTTTTGGAGAATCTACAAGATGAAGAAAATAAAGACGGTGACCATCCTAAATTGTGGAAAAATTTTGCAAAGTCATTAGGAGCAGATGAAAAAGAAATTGAAAATGTCAAACTTGATTGGTTTACTAAAGATATGATAGATAACTTCTTTTCTCAAGCTCGTAAGTCATATGCAGAAGGTCTTGCATCTCTTTATACTTACGAGAGACAAATTCCTGAAATTGCTGAAACAAAAATACAAGGTTTAAAAAAATTTTATGGAGTTAGCACAAAAGAAGGTTTAGAGTTTTTTGAGGCTCATAAATCCGCAGATGTAATTCATAGAGCTGAATGTGAAAAATTATTAGATGCTCTTTCCAAAGAAGAACAAGAAAAAGCAGAGACTGCATCTTTGTTAACTGCAAGGTATCTTTGGAATTTCTTGAGCGGTATGACCTCTAAGCATAAACTACAGTCTATTGCTGCTTAAAGACATTACTAAATATCCAAATGAAAAACGATAATCACGTTTGGGATAACAAACATCCCACTGCTCAAATGTTGGGACGATGGCAACCTTGGCACGCAGGACATCAGAAACTATTCGAGGAGATCTTAAAAAAAACGGGACAGGTAAATATAATGGTAAGAGATGTTAAGGGAATAGATGATAATCCTTTCGATTTTGAAACTGTTAAAAAAAATATTCTTCAAGCTTTAAAAGACTATAAAAACCGTATTCAAGTGACCCTAGTTCCTAATATAACAAATATATGTTACGGAAGGGGTGTCGGATATCTGATTGAAGAGATAGTTTTAGACGAGAAAACACAAAAGATATCAGCCACAAAAATTCGTGAACAGATGAGAAAAGAAGGTAAACTTAAATAATGAGAAACGTTCACTTGACCTATTCAAATCAAAATAATAAAATTTTCAAATGTTGACATTAAATCCGTTTGCTGAATTAGCTTTAATAGTTCCAGTTTTTTTTATGAAATTTTTTGTAATATTTATGGTGTTATTGATAGTTATAGGCACTGGTTTAGACATGTTACACAAAAAAAATGTTGTCTATTTTTTTAGAAATGCTCAAAAAGCTAAAAAATCAGCAAAAACTCAATTAAGTACCGGTGTAAAAACAGCCGTTATTTTAAAAACTGTAGCTAGTGACATTGCAACTACCTCAGAACTTGGCTTTGGTCAAAGAAGAATTGCGCATGTTTTAGGTATGTACGGCACAATTTTATTTTGGACTGGTTCATTTGTTCTTATTTTTGGTTATTCAGATGGGATAAAAGCACCGGATTATATCTCTGTAATTTGGCATTTGGGAGCAATGATGACATGTTTAGGAGGATATTGGTTTTGGTTTTTTTTAAGAGTTGATGTATCTGCAGAAGCCCATCCCTGGTACAGAATAATTACTGCAGATTTATTTGTGTTAGCTTTACTAGCATGTGCAACTTTTGGATTAGCTTGGTCCTTTTCGCTATCTGCAGGAGCAACAAATTTAAGTTATTTATTTTTGATTTTATTTATTTTAGCTAATTTAGTTTTATTTGGAGGTGTGTACTGGTCTAAATTTGCTCATATGTTTTATAAACCAGGTGCCGCTATTCAAAAAAACTTAGCTGAAGCCGATGGTTCTAGAGACAATTTGCCTCCTCCTTCAGATGCTCCTGAACAATTTGGACTCGGAATTAAAAGAGAGAAACCAAAACATTATTGATGACTATGAAATTTAAAACTAGATTAAAATCAAATACTAATATAAGAAAACTAAGGGAGAAAAAATAATGTCTACTTTTGTTTACATGACTAGATGCGACGGATGTGGCCACTGCGTTGATATATGTCCTTCAGATATAATGCACATTGACGAAACAATTAGAAGAGCCAAAAACATTGAACCAAATTTTTGCTGGGAGTGCTACTCGTGTGTCAAAGCTTGCCCTAATCACGCAATAGATGTTAGAGGTTATGCTGATTTTGCACCTATGGGTCACAGTGTTAGAGTAAGAAGAGAAGAGGAAAAAGGAACCATTTCATGGAAAATTAAGTTTAGAAATGGAACTGAAAAAAATTTCGTTTCTCCAATTACAACTAAGCCTTGGGGAAAGTTTATCCCAAAACTTGCCGAAGGAGATAAACCACGTCAAGGAGAAATGAATTCACAAGTATTATACTCAGAGCCAGAAGGCCTAGATACAAAAAAAGATTTACCAACTATAAGCAAAGACTCATTTAAAAAAGGCGTTTATTATTAATGCCAAAAAATAAAACAATTCTTGAAAATTGCGATGTTCTCATTGTAGGTGGAGGCATGGCAGGTACTGGAGCCACTTTCGAAGCTAGACACTGGGGAAGAGATCTTAAAATAGTTTGTGTTGAAAAAGCAAATATCGATAGAAGTGGAGCAGTCGCACAGGGACTTTATGCAATTAATTGCTATATGGGAATGAGATGGAATGAAAACCAGCCTGAGGACCATGTAAGGTACGCTAGAAATGATTTGATGGGATTAGTAAGAGAGGATCTAGGTTATGACATGGCAAGACATGTAGATTCAACTGTTCATATGTTTGATGAATGGGGTTTGCCTATGATGAAAGATAAAAAAACTGGACGATATCAAAGAGAAGGAAAATGGCAAATTATGATACATGGGGAGAGTTATAAACCGATTGTTGCAGAAGCAGCTAAAAAGTCAGCTGATAAAATTTACAATAGAATAATGATTACTCATTTATTAATGGATGAAAATAAAGAAAATAGAGTTGGTGGTGCTGTTGGTTTCAATATGAGGACTGGAGATTACCATGTTTTTAAAGCTAAGACAGTGATAGTTGCAGCTGGAGGCGCATCGCATATATTTAAACCAAGAGCTGTTGGAGAAGGAATGGGCCGAACTTGGTATGCTCCATGGAGTAACGGTTCTGCTTATGCTTTACCAATTGCTGCAGGTGCAAAGATGACTCAAATGGAAAATAGAATTGTATTATGCAGATTTAAAGACGGATATGGACCAGTTGGAGCTTATTTTTTACATTTAAAAACCTATACCCAAAATGCTAATGGCGAAAACTACGAGAAAAAATGGTACGAACAAACAAAAAAATTAGTTGGTGATTATATAGATCATCATCCTGTGCCTACTTGTTTAAGAAATCACGCTTTTATACAAGAGGTAATGGCTGGCGGTGGACCAATACACATGGTTACAAAAGAAGCATTTCAAGATCCTCATCTTGAGACAGTAGGCTGGGAAAATTTTTTAGGTATGACAGTAGGTCAAGCTGTTGTATGGGCTTCGCAAAACATTGACCCAAAGTACACAAATCCTGAATTAACAACCTCTGAGCCATATGTTATGGGTTCACATGCTACATGTTCTGGAGCATGGGTTAGTGGTCCAGAAGATATTGCCCCTAAAGAATATTTCTGGGGTTACAACCGAATGACCACTGTGGATGGTTTATTTGGAGCTGGTGACACTGTAGGCGGGAGTGCACATAAATTTTCATCAGGTTCTTTTACCGAAGGTAGATTGGCCGCTAAAGCCGCAGTTAAATATATTGAAGACCAAAAAGCTAATGATTTAAAAGTATCAGAGAAACAATGTGAAGAATTTAAAGAAATTATTTATAAACCTTTAGACAATTATACTATTAATAGAAATGAGATTACCGGAGGAACAGTTTCACCAAGTTATATTTCTCCGATACAAGGTCTTCAAAGATTACAAAAAATTATGGACGAGTATGTAGGTGGCATAACTGCTAACTATATGACTAATGACAATTTGTTAAAAAAGGCTTTAGAACTGCTAAATTGGTTACAAGAGGACCTTGAAAACGTAGGAGCAGAAGACTACCACCAATTAATGAGAGCTTGGGAACTAAAACACAGAACATTGACTTCTCAATGTGTTACCGAGCACACACTTTTTAGAGAAGAGACTAGATGGCCTGGTTATTATTATAGGGGCGATAAACTTCAATTAGATGATGAGAACTGGCATTGTTTGACCGTTTCACGCAGAGACCCTAAGACAGGAAAATTTTCTTTGGAAAAAATGCCGGTATATCACATAGTAGGTGACGAAAAAGAAAAAAAAGCATCTTAATCAAATAAAATGAATTTGTTAGAAAAAAGTGATGATGAAATCACCAAAATTGCTAAACCTATATGGGAAAATTTAATTAGATCATCTAATAATAAAGATTATGGAAGCTTTACAAAAGATTTTTCATCCCAAATGCTTTACGGGGCTAATGAAGTTGAGTTGGGCAAACAATGGGCCAACAATAAACTGCTTACCAGTCTTTCAGAAGAACCAGAATTTTTAGGATGTATTAGAAGAGATAGATATATCACTGTCCTTTATAAACAAAAAAGCAACACTGTAACTGGCGAATTTTTAGGAAGATTAGTTCTAGGTGTAGAGGGCGAAATGATAAAAGTATTTGGAGCAACAATTTATTAGGATTGACAAGTTATGTTTTCAAGCATACTGCTAATATAAATGCTTGAAATTTATCTTCCTATCGCACAAGTAAACATTGATATTTTTCTTTTATTATTTTTGAGTTTAGCTGTTGGAGTTTTATCTGGATTATTTGGTGTAGGAGGCGGATTTTTGATGACACCATTTCTCATTTTTATGGGAATTCCTCCAATATATGCTGTGCCAAATGAAGTAAATAACATACTCGCAACTTCGGTCTCAGGTTCTTTGACTCATTGGTATAAAAAAACATTAGATTACAAAATGGGACTCATGATTGTATCAGGTGGAATTGTTGGAACAATTATTGGGATTATGACTTTTACTTTCTTTTCTGAGATTGGGAAAATAAGTTTAATCATTTCATTACTGTATATGTATCTTTTAGCAATGGTAGGTACTCTAATGTTAATTGAAGGAATTAAAGAGAGAAATCGTTTAAAAACAAAATCCAATATTAAAAAAAAACTACATGATCATAATTGGCTTCAAGGTCTACCCTTGAGAATGAGATTTAATAAATCGAGATTGTATGAAAGCGCATTTACTCCAATATTATTAGGTCTTGTTGTTGGTTTCGTTGCTTCTATGATGGGAATAGGAGGTGCGTTTTTAATGGTACCAGCTATGATTTATATTATTGGCATGCCAGTAAAATTTATTCCAGGAACTTCATTATTCGTAACTGTTTTCATTAGTGCAGTAGTGACAGTTCTTCATTCTTTTAATTATGGTACAATTGATTTATTTTTAGTAGTTCCACTTATTCTAGGATCAATAGTGGGTGTACAAGTCGGACAAAAAATTGGTCAATTTTTGGATAGCAATGAACTTAAATCTTTATTTGCAATGCTTTTAATTACAGTAGCTATCGCAATAGCCTATGACTCTTTCTTTAGAGAAAAAACTGAATTTAATGAAAATAAAGTTGCGACACCTGAGTTAAATAGTCTAGCAGAATTTATAATAAAAATTTCAAACGATGCTCCATTTTTGTATGGGGCTTTTGCAATAATTTTAGCTGTAGTCCTTGGAGCTTTAATGGCATGGTTTAGAAAAATCGTACATGATTTAAGACATAAAAAACCAAAGCAAGAAGAAGTCAAATTTCCAGTAAAGTAAATATTTAAAAAGATATCAAGCGCTTCTATAAAGCTTAGTCATTACAAACTCTCTGTGTCCTAAAGCTTCTGCGCACGTCAGCCTACCATTTGCTACTTTTAAAGTCGTTTCAATCAGTTTGTCCCCAGCTTGATCAAGATTCATCTCTCTTGATAAAATTTTCGATACATCACAATCTACGTGTTCACTCATGAGTTTTGCTGTCAGGGGATTTGCAGTTAGTTTAACTACTGGTTCAATCGGGTTGCCAATAATATTTCCTTGTCCAGTTGGAAAAAGGTGTATATTAAAACCACCGGCCGCCTGTAAAGTAACACATTCTGCAGCTGCGGATGAAGTATCCATAAAATATAAACCTTTCCCTTTTTTTGGCTCTTCAGCCGGCTCAAGTACATCGATAAATTTTCTAGATCCTATTTTTTGAAAATTTCCGAAAGCTTTTTCTTCAATTGTTGTTAAGCCTCCAGCAATATTTCCAGCCGTAGGCTGACTTTCTGATAAATCGTCTGTGGCCTCTTTTAAAATGAAATCATTATATTCGCTCCATGTTTTCATAAATTTTTTTTCAGCCTCTGGTGTCGCTCCTCTTTTAGCACAAACTTGCTCTGCTCCAGTTAATTCTGAAGTTTCTCCGAAACATAAATGAACACCTAATGGTTCTAATTTATCCATTAAATTTCCTACTGTTGGGTTGGAGGCTAATCCAGATGTGGTATCTGACTCACCACACTTAACTGAAATCCATAAGTCACTCAACGGACATTCTTCTCTTTGTTTTTCTGATGCCCACATAGAAAATTCTTGAGCTTTTTTTGAAGCCTTCATTATTGTTTGAATGTCTCCACTTCTTTCGATATGAAAACCTTCAACTGGTTTACCCGTCTCAGCTATTCCATCTACAATCTTTTTAGTCCACTTAGGTTCAATTCCAATTACAATTACTGCTGCTACGTTAGGATTTCTCCCTGTTCCAATCATTGTTCTAAAATGTAACTCTAAATCCGCGCCAAACTGTAATCTTCCGTAAGAGTGAGGAAGAGCAATTGTTCCTTTAATATTATTTGCCACAGCTTCTGCACAAGCATTGGAAATATCATCAACAGGTAAAATTATTACATGATTACGTGTGCCTGCTCTGCCATTCTCTCTTTTGTAACCTAAAAAACTTTTTGGAATACTCATTGTTGATTCACCACTTTTTAGTTTTAACATTATGAACATGTACATGTTCACCTTTTTTAATTTCTTGAACTACTTTACCGATATCATGACCGTATTTAAAAATTGTATCTCCAACTTTTAAATCTTTAAGTGCGATTTTATGACCTAAAGGAACTTCATTCTTTGACGACACATTTACGGTTTTATCATTTTCCATGATCCAAGCATTACATTCTTGGCCTTTTTTAGTTGTTTCTATAACAACAACTCCTACGTTATCTTTTTCATCATGTATGATTAGGTCAGGTTTTGACATAAAAATATCTAATGGATATAAACTAAAATCTAGTATAATGAAAGGTAGTTTTTCAGAAATTTATTAAGGAATCTTTATGGCAAAAATGACTACTGAAGAAGCTTTCGTAAAAGTTTTACAAATGCATGGGATAGAACATGCTTTTGGAATAATAGGATCCGCTTTCATGCCAATCTCAGATATTTTTCCTGATGCAGGCATAACTTTTTGGGATGTAGCTCATGAGACAAACGGTGGTTTAATAGCTGACGGTTACACTAGAGCAACAGGAAAAATGTCAATGGTTGTAGCTCAAAATGGACCAGGTATTACTGGTTTAGTAACTCCGATAAAAACAGCATACTGGAATCACACTCCTTTACTTTTAGTTACTCCTCAAGCAGCTAATAAAACGATGGGCCAAGGTGGGTTTCAAGAGGTTGAACAGATGAATTTATTTAAAGACATGGTTTGCTATCAAGAAGAAGTTAGAGATCCCTCCAGAATTGCTGAAGTGTTAAATAGAGTAATCGAGAAAGCTATTAGAGGATCAGCTCCTGCACAAATTAATGTTCCAAGAGATTTTTGGACACAAGTAATAGATGTAGAACTTCCGCCAATTGTAAGATTGGAGAGGCAAGCTGGCGGAGCGGAAGCTGTGGAGAGTGCAGCAAAATTATTATCTGAAGCAAAGTTTCCTGTAATTTTATCTGGTGCTGGAGTTGTTATTGGTGATGCAATATCTGATTGTGTAAAATTGGCAGAAAAATTAGACTCACCTGTTTGCTCTGGATATCAACATAACGACAGTTTTCCTGGTAGTCATCCTTTAGCAGTTGGGCCTTTAGGCTATAATGGATCTAAAGCGGCAATGGAATTAATTGCAAAAGCTGACGTAGTTTTAGCTTTAGGCACAAGATTAAATCCTTTCTCAACATTGCCAGGATACGGAATTGATTATTGGCCAAAAAAAGCGAAGATTATTCAAGTTGATATGAATCCTGATCGTATAGGATTGACTAAAAAAGTTACAATAGGAATTTGTGGGGATGCTAAACTAGTTGCTCAACAAATATTAAAAAAATTGTCTGAAAAGGCCGGAAATACAGATAGACAAATGAGAAAAGATTTAATTCATCAAACTAAGTCAGCATGGCTTCAAAAATTATCCGGATTAGACCATGAAGAAGATGATCCAGGAACTGTGTGGAATAAAGAAGCAAGGGATAGAGATAAAGAAAGAATGTCCCCAAGACAAGCTTGGAGAGCAATTCAAGCAGGAATGCCAGAAAATGTGATAATATCTAGCGACATTGGAAATAACTGCGCAATTGGTAATGCTTACCCAACTTTCGAAAAAGGAAGAAAATATTTGGCTCCAGGATTATTTGGACCTTGCGGCTATGGTTTTCCTTCAATTCTCGGAGCTAAAATTGGTTGCCCTGATGTACCAGTAATTGGTTTTGCAGGAGATGGAGCTTTCGGTATTAGCATGAATGAAATGAGTTCCTGTGCTAGAGAGGAGTGGCCAGCGATATCAATGGTCATTTTTAGAAATTACCAATGGGGAGCAGAGAAGAGAAATACCACTTTGTGGTTTGATAACAATTTTATCGGAACTGAGTTAGATCCAAAATTGAGTTTTGCTAAGGTTGCAGATGCTTGTGGTTTAAAGGGTGTTACAGTTAAAACTATGGAAGAGACTACTAAAGCTATCAAACAGTCATGTGAAGATCAAAAGAAAGGAATAACAACTTTTATAGAAGTTATTTTAAATCAAGAGTTAGGAGAACCTTTCAGAAGAGATGCTATGAAAAAACCAGTGCGTGTGGCAGGAATTAAAAAAGAGGACATGAAACCTCAAAAAGGACTTATTTAATCAAACAATGAAAAACAACACTCAAAACAGAAGTTTTGGGATATTATTTTTTATAGTATTTTTAGCTTTAGGTTTATGGCCCTTAACTAAAGGTAATGAAATTAATGTGTACCTTATATCTATTTCTTTAGTTTTTTTAGTATTAGGTTTGTTTAACTCTAAGATTTTATCTCCTCTAAGTAAAGCATGGATTAAACTTGGAGAAATTCTTGGAAAAATTATTGCCCCAATAGTAATGGCAATAGTTTATTTCATTATTCTAACTCCTGTAAGTTTACTCGTAAGAGTTTTTGGTAAAGATTTGATAGGCTTAAAATTTAAAAAAAATCAAAATACTTACTGGATAAAAAGAAAAAAAGATTTAGGAACAATGGATAAACAGTTTTAATGATTGATTTTTTGAGAGAATTTTGGGAATTTCTAAGCGAAAGAAAAAAATATTGGTTGCTACCAATAATAATTGTGCTGGCTTTATTTGGAATTTTAATTGTTTTAAGCCAAGGATCAGCAGTAGCTCCATTTATATATACAATTTTTTAGGTGACATCTATTTTAGGCATATCAGCATTTTTTCATGACAGCGCAGCAGCATTAGTCATAGACGGAGAGATTATTTCTGCCGCTCAGGAAGAGAGATTTTCAAGAAAAAAACACGATGCAGGATATCCTTTTAATGCTGTAAAATATGTATTAGCTGAAGGCAAACTCAATCTCAATGATGTCGATCATATAGTTTTTTTTGAAAAACCATTTTTAAAATTTGAAAGATTGTTGGAAACTTACATGGCTTTTGCTCCTAAAGGGTTCAAGTCATTTAGCCTTTCAATGCCAATCTGGCTAAGAGAAAAACTTTTTCAAAAAAAATTTTTGTTCGAAAAATTAAAACAGCATGATGACAAGTTTAACGAAATAACAAAAATTAAATTTTCTGAACACCACTATAGTCATGCAGCTAGTGCATTTTATCCTTCTCCGTTCAAAGAGGCAGTTGTATTAACATTAGATGGTGTAGGTGAATGGGCAACGACTACTTTAGCAATTGGAAAAGAAAATAAACTAAATATGCTTAAAGAGATGCACTTTCCTCACTCCCTAGGTTTACTATACTCGGCGTTCACATACTATACTGGATTTAAAGTTAATAGTGGCGAATATAAAGTTATGGGATTGGCTCCTTATGGCCAGCCAAAATTTAAAAACATAATTATCAAAGAGCTTATGGATCTTAAAGAGGACGGTACCTTTAAATTAAACATGAAGTATTTTAATTATGCAACAGGTTTAACAATGACTAATAAAAAATTTTCAGATCTTTTTGGAGAACCTGTCAGAAATCCAAAAAAAGATTTATTAAAAAATTTTCACATGGATATTGCATCATCAATACAAGCAGTTACTGAAGAAATAGTTTTAAGATTAACAAGAAGTATTGCTAAAGAATATAACGTAAAGAATTTATGTATGGCAGGAGGAGTTGCTTTGAATTGTGTTGCTAATGGAAAAATATTAAAAGAAAAAATATTTGACAATATTTGGATACAACCGGCAGCTGGCGATGCGGGTGGTTCTTTAGGCGCAGCTCTAGCTTACTGGTATCGAGAATTAAAAAATCCAAGAAAAATTTTTAAAGATCAAATGAAAGGCGCTTATCTAGGACCAAAATTTGATAATGTTTTTATTGAAAAACAATTAACTAATTTAAATGCGAAATATAATAAGAAATCACCTGAGGAAATTTCTGTAGTTATAGCCAAGGAATTAGCAAATAATAAAACTGTTGGATGGTTCCAAGGACGAATGGAATTTGGTCCAAGGGCTTTAGGCGGGAGATCAATTCTAGCAGATCCTAGATCAGAAAAAATGCAGAAAGAATTAAATTTAAAGATAAAATTTAGAGAAAGTTTTAGACCATTTGCTCCATCAGTTTTAAGAGAGGATATGAAAAATTGGTTTGAACTTGATTATGATAGCCCTTATATGCTGTTAGTTGCAGAAGTAAAAAAAGATAAACAAATTTCAATGTCAGAAAAAGATCAAGATCTTTTTGGAATAGACAAACTTAATATTAAAAGATCAAGTATTCCTGCAATCACCCATGTAGATTATTCAGCTAGAATACAAACCGTACATAAAGAAACCAATTCTAAATATTATAATTTACTAAAAGAATTTAACAAGATTACAGGATGTCCAGTTATAGTTAACACATCTTTTAATGTTAGAGGTGAACCAATTGTATGCTCTATTGAAGATGCCTACAATTGTTTTATGGGCACAAATCTTGACATACTAGTTTTAGAAGATTTCATCTTATTCAAAAATGAGCAAGATCAATCATTAATTAAAGACTACAAAAATAAATTTGAATTAGACTAATTTAAACTAAGTATTGTTGCAGGATCTAGTTTCACATTAAACCAATTCAACCTAATGTCTAAATGAGGACCAGTGGCTCTTCCACTTTTTCCCAAAGTTCCTACTATTTCTCCTTTTTTTACTTTTTGACCAACTTTCACATGAATATCTTTCATATGCATGAATAGTGTACTGATGCCATGACCATGATCAAAAATTAATGTGCCACCCGTGAAATACATATCATTTTCAGCAAGTGTAACTTCTCCACTCATCATAGCTTTAACCGGAGTTCCTTCAGGTGCATGAAAATCTATTCCATAATGAGGTCTTCTAGGTTTGCCATTTAAGATCCTTTGACTTCCGTAAACTCCAG
>MDTA01133251.1_pt1 | contig 14335 bp, 12 predicted proteins | sample 811151 | NCBI WGS metagenome assembly MDTA01 (sample SAMN05326648, study PRJNA326480) | marine metagenome | isolation source: seawater | place: Indian Ocean: South | collected 2010 | reverse complement strand
TTCATACTCAAAATAAATAAAAGAAAAGATTTTATACGTAAGGAAAATTCTTATTGGATAGAAATGTGTAAATAAGTATCCGAAGTGAATTTTATCATTAAAGACAAGGCTTGGTATTGTCAAAAAAGCTATCGATGTTAAAAGAATCCTATCAACTTTGTTAACTTCAAAAAAATAACTTCTTTTTTTAATGATGCTAAAAAAAAAGAAGTAAAGAAGAAAGGATAGATTTGCTAAGTCTACATATGAAATAAATAATTCATATTTAAAACTGTTGATACCTCCCAAAAAAATAAAAACAAATAAATATATATACAGCGCTATTTTCATTCTTCATATTTGGATTAGTCGAGGCACTATTTTACTGTCTAATTTTTTTTAGTATAAAAACAAATGAACCAAGGATATATCTTTGATATATTCTAATTATTTTGTTCAAAAAAGTATTTCTTTTTATACCTTCCTCATGAAGGATATAAGGGCTATCAGAAATATCTTTTAATTGCCAGAAATTCAAATTAGCAATATGTTTATTTATTTCTCTTTCAAAACCTTTATTAGTTGTTGCTCCATTTGCACTTTTAATATGTGAATAATCGTGATTTTGATGAACGCTAGGAATGATAGTTCCATCTATAACTGGGATTTTGTTATTAATAAAGTGTGTTATTAACCAATTATCCCACCATGCCCGACCAATAGCAAATGGGGGCATTTTAGGCATGATTTCTCTCGTAAATAAAAAGTAATCAACGCCAGTTGAGGGATGAAGTGATCCTTCAGAATCAATAAGATCATAAACATTTTTTTCCCAATCAGAATCAAAATTAATATAGCTATCAATATTTAAATCCCATCTTCTGCCAGCTACAAAATAATTATCAAAATTAATTTTTGATAATTTTTTTGTAAAATTCCTAAACAAGATTATATCAGTATTAATGTAACAGATTTTAGTATGAGCTGACATATCTTTAGCGGTTTTCCATATTCCATCTAATAAGGGAGTGCCATATTCATTTGTTTTAAAAGAATTAATATAGGAAAGGTTGTGTTCGTTACAAAATTTTGAAATTGAAGGATCATCGCCAAAAACTAAAATTTGGCATTTTGGCTGTAATTTTTTCCAGCTTAAAATAGCATTTCTCTGGATTATTTTATGCAAACCTTCGAAAGGTCTGGGAATAGTAAAAAAAGTAATCACGAGTCTTTGTTTATGTAGTGAAATAAATCAGAATATTCATCCTTAAGCTGAGAAGTAACTTCATCTATATCATTAATGACTACATGAAAGTTATTTTTTGCTAAATCTACCGCAAATTTTAACTGTTGAGATTCATCAAGTATGCTTGTGCCTGGCTTATAGGCAACCCCTTCGTAAACTTTTATCTTTTTACTTTTAGCATCTTTCATATTTCCAATTCCATCAAAAATGATTTTAACATCAGGATCGTTGTTTTCAATAAAATTATTTACAAGAAAATCATAATGCTCATTGTTTACTTGATCGGTAGCTAGATTGAGAGGTATGCTAGCCTTAACCTTGTCCGCATAATGGAGGAGTGCTTTATTATCACGTGGAAAGCAAGGGCCGCCATAACCAAAACCGTATCTTAGATTTTTTGCGCCAATTCTAGAATCCGCTCCTATGGCTTCAAGAATCTTTTTAGGATCACCCCCAGCTTTAATTGCTAAATCGCCTATTGAATTAGCGTAAGATATCTTCACTGTCAGAAAACAGTTCAATGCCAATTTTGAAATCTCAGCGCTTAGTCTATCCATCCTGAAGAATGGAGGATCGTTTTGACAGACGCTTTTAATAATTTCTTCTAATTCATCTCCAATTTTTTCTTCGTTCGCGCCTATTACAACTATTTCAGGATTTTCATCCCAATCAATTATTTTACCCTGCTGAACATATTCAGGGTTAAAACTAATTCTGTAATTCAGAGGCTCTAAAACTTTAGCTAACGAGTCACAATATCCAGGATTCACGTTTGTAGCAATTACTAAATGTTTTGGACTAGGTTGGATACCATTTTCTAAAATTGATCCTATAAGTGCGTCTAACTGAGAATGGTCATATTTTCCATCTGCATCTGACTCTGTTCTCACGTTGACAAAAACTATATCAGATGAACTAATTGCTAATTTAAGATCAGTGGTTGCTTTGAAGTTTTTTGCACGATCAAGATAATCATTGACTTTAGGCTCAATAGTTTTAAAGGTTTTATCATTTAAGGATTTTACGTAGTCATCAATTATGTCACATCCTATGATGCTATGACCTGCCTTTTCAAGAACCAATGACCACGCCAAACCTAATCTTCCTATTCCAATTACGGCTATGTTATATGACTTGTTATTCATTATTATTTTTTAACCCTTTAGATTTAAAATTACGTATCTCATCAATAATTTCATCTTTTAAATATAGATAGTTTTTTGTTTTGTTTAAAATTTTACTATGCTTGGTTAACATGTTTTCAACTCGAGGCTCTATAGAGGGATTTGACTTTATTCTGAAATCAAAGCATAGTTTTACAACTTCAGATAGTTTGATAGGTTCTGTAGCAATATTTAACGTTTCCAAATTATTTTCTAAAGCTTTATCAATATCATTATTTAAGTTTTTTAAGTTATAAAATTGATATGAAGAATTAAGATTAATTTTATCTAGGTGTTTTTTATGCAACAAATCATAAAGGACATTTTTTCTTAATCCTTTTCCGAATAAAGCAGGTAACCGAATAATGGTTGTTGGAAACATTTCTTTTAATTTTTTTTCTAGAAAGTGTCTATTATATCCATAGGTTTTGAGTTTTTTTTCATTTATAATAGAATCTTCATCAACATCAACAGGGTTTGGGTAAACTGCGATAGTGGAGATAAGAATGAGCTTATTTATTTTAACTTCAGCGAGGCACTCAATTAGATAATTGATTGAATCAGAGTCTTCCTTTGGAAATTTATTTGCTTTCCACTGAACTCCGGGCGCACCTGCACATACTATATAATCAAATTCTTGCCCTTTTATATTTGCTATTGATTTGCTGTTATAAAGCTTATCAAAAGATCTATCGATTAGAATATTTGTACCAACAAAACCTGTACAACCAATTAGAGCAGATTTGAAAATTATATTATCTTTTAGTTAGCAGATTATTTTTTATCAAATACTTTAATGTTATCAATGATTCTATTTACATCGCTATCTGTTAGGTCATTGTGCATCGGAATTAAAATAACGTCATTATCAGCTCTTTCAAGATTAACTAAATCGCTATTTACTCCACCAAACATTTCATAGATATCATTTCTTCTATTGTTTATGTTTACTTGAATTCCTTGACTCCACATAAAATTTGCAAACTCATCTCTATTCTCAACATGAATAGGAAAAATTTGGTAATTAGGCTTCCTGTCTTCTTTGTAGTTCATCAATGATATTTTAGAAAGGGACTTAAGCTCTTCACGGTATAGAGAACCATATCGATATCTTACTTCCAAAGCTGTATCGAGGTAATCTATGGCTGTACATGCAAGGGTGGCTATAATATCATTCATGTTTGCTTTAAGACCTAAACCATCTGGCGCATGTGGTAGTGGATCTAAAATATCAACTTTTTTAGCATCTCTATTAATTCCATACCAAGACATTTTTTGCATTTTTTCATGCAGCTCTTCATTTGTAGTTGTAACAACACCACCATCACCGCAAGTTACAATCTTAACGCATTGAAATGAAAAACATGCTACATCTCCTGTTGAGCCAATTGGATTTCCCTGGTACTCAGTAGCCATAGCGTGAGCGCTGTCCTCTATTATTGGCAAATCGTGTGAATCAGCAATTGCTCTTAATTCGTTTAGATCTACAGCGTTACCAGCATAATGAACGCACATGATGGCTTTAGTTTTATTTGTTATCTTTTTTTCAACGGAAACAGGGTCGATGTTAAGTGTATCGTACTGAATATCAGCAAATACTGGTTTTGCGCCAAGCTCTAAAATTGCTGTATTGGTAGCCATAAAAGTATAGGGTGTAGAAACAACCTCATCACCAGGACCAATACCAAGTGATTTAAGTGCAATTTTAAGCGCATTAGTTCCGCTTGTAGTTGCGGTAGCATAGGGAGCTTTAAAGCGTTTACATATTTTTTCTCTGAATTCCTTTTCCTTTTTGCCTGTGTTTATCCATGTAGAAGCAAGCGTTTTACCCACTTCTTCAGCAGCATTATCAGGAATACATACTGACCAAGTTCTAATTTCTTCACCAATTTGGTAGTCTTTCTTTTCCATTTTAGTTCTCTTTCATCATATTTATGTTATTTATTTATTTCTGAATTATAATATTTAACTGTTTGTACTAAACCCTTATAATGATCAAAAAATTTAAAGTTCGGAAATTTCTCATTAAATAACTTGTTGTCTAAAATCTTCACTGGAGCTCCATCTTGATATTCTGTATTAAAAATTAACTCACCATCATATTCAACTGCATTTTTAATCAGTTCAGCTGATTCTTTTATGGAAAAACCTTTATTTTGAGCTAGATTAATAGGATATAAGTAATCTTCTTTTTTATTTAATCCCTCAATAAGAATATTTACGACATCATCAACATATGTCCATTCTCTTATTGGCTTTCCCGTTCCCCAAATTTCAAATTTCTTTTCACTACTTCTCTTTGCATTTATCATCCTAACTATCATTCCATTTAAGGCATGGGTTTTATTAGGATCTAAGGAATCTCCAGGGCCAAATGTATTTGGAACAATAAAATTACTGCTTTGGATTCCATATTGATCATTAAAGCATTTTGAAATTAAATAAATTATTCTTTTTGAATTGCCATAAGAAAATACAGAATGATGAACATCTCCAACTAGCCAGCCATCTTCTTTTTGGAAATCACTTTCACCGCTATATGAACAATTAGACAATGGATTAATTATTAGAGCAAAAGGGCATTTATTTGCTACTGCCTTGTAAAGATTAATTGACATCTGAACATTATCAAATATTACATCTGCTGAAAATTCAGACACATAGTTGACGCTACCAACGTGAGCTGCGCAATTTATTATTGCATCGGGTTTATGATTTTGAAGGGAGGATTCAATGGATTCTAGACTACATAGATCTACGCCATTGCGTCTTGAAGCAAGATGTACATCATACCCAAGATCAACAAGCTTTTTATTAACATGGGAACCGATAAATCCGTAACCACCTAAAAGTAATATTTTCATCTAGAATTAAATTATTAAAATGAAATATTTGCAAAATCAGATTTTATCTTCAAGTTTTCAAAGCCCTGCACAAGCTCTTTGATTCCTTGATCGATATTGATTTTAATATTAAAACCAGTATCTGATAACTTTTGATAGGATACTTCATAATCTCTTTGGTCTGGGTCAGGAATTCCTTCTGCAGCATAATAAACTTGGTAATCAACATGTTCTTTGATTTTATTGACCAAGTCTTCCTTGGTATAATTGTTTTCCTCTGAACCAATATTGAAAGCATTACCTTTAACTGTTTCTATATTTTCGAGCATATGCAAATAGGACCTTACAATATCGGTTACATGAATGAATGTTCTTCTGAATTTTTTATCATATACCACTAAATATTTATTTCTTATTGCATTCAAGACAAAATCATTTGGCAATAAATCAAGTCTCAGTCTTGGAGATAAACCGTATGCCGTCGCAAATCTAAAAGCAACAGAATTCGGCAAGTTTAATGCCATAAGTTCACCTTCTAATTTAGTAGAACCATAAAGAGAAAGGGGGTTTGGCTCCCAATCTTCATCACACATTCCTTCAATTTTTCCATAAACACTTCCTGTGGAGGCAAAAAGAAGAATCTGGTCATTTGATATAAAATCGATAACATTTTTTGTCCCATCTACATTCACTTCCTTTGCAAGGGTTTCATTCTTCTTACAAGCTGGTGCGCCAACAATAGAGGCTAAGTGAATTACAGCATCTGACTGCTCAACAAGATCTTGAACAACTTTTCGATCCCTAATGTCACCATAAACAAAAGAGAAGTTTGGATTTATATAATGCTCAAGCAACACATTTTGATCATACATAAGATTATCCAAGACGATGACTTTGTGGTTTTTACCTAGTAGCGCTGGAACTAACGAGGTACCAATATATCCTGAACCACCTGTTACTAGAATCTTCATTAAATCTCCTTTTTCAAATGAAATCTTTAGTTAAAATTAAAGAATTTTAAATTGATTAACCCAGGAAAGATATTTTAAATTAATAATCTCTCTATCAAAGTTTTTAAGATCAAAATTTTGGTTATAGAAACCACTGAGTTCATTTTTTCGTTTTAAATGAACTAAAAAATTAAGCTTGTCAATAATATCATTTTTATCAAAAATATTTACAAAAATGCCGAGTTCATTTTTTTCGATTAAGTTTCTCGCCTCTATCATATTTTCAGGTCCTAAAACCATAATTGGCTTTTTAGCATAAAGATATTCAAAAACCTTTCCTGTTAAAACTTCCTCTGCTCGGGTTTTATCAGAATGAAACAACATTAAAATATCATATTGTTTCATATAGTCAAAAACATCAGAAAAATTTAAATGACCTTTATAAGCAAAAGGAACTTTGCTTAACCAGCTCTTATAGTCACCAGAAAAGTGACCATAAATATCAAGATGGATGTTTTTTTTGAATTTATCTTCAGCTAGTTTGAAAAAATCAAAAAACTTTCTAATATCTCTAAAATACTCATCGTTTCCAATGTGTATTTTCCCAAAGTAGCCGATATTTAACTTCGATTTGTTCAGTTCTAAAGATATGGGTTTATTAGTTTGATTGTTTTTATGATATTTAAAATCAAACCCATTCATAAAGAGATTGCTTTTATGACCTATCTGATAAAACTCATCATAACTTTTCTTCATAACTGGAATATTAAATGCAACGCCGTCAGCTAAAAGAATAGAGTTTCTTTCTATTTTTCTTGACCTCCTTGCAACTAGAGTATTTATATTTTTAAGAGCAGGAATTACCCAGCTATCTTGAATATCTATGATTAAAGGAATTTGATTGAATTTTTTTTTTATTTTCAGAGCAAGCTTATACATTGAAAATGGAGGTGTCATAACCAAAATTCTTGATATAGAGTGCTCTTCAATTACTTGAGTGGTTAATTTAAATAGATTTTTAACACATGAAATTTCATATCTGTCAATCATATAAAGAGATTTTAGTCGTCTATTTATTATGGAAAAAAGATGTTTAATGCCATATGTTTTAATAGAAAATAAAATTTTATCGATCTTGTTTTGACCAAAAATAGTTTTAACCATTTCTCATGGATTATAATTTTTGTCTTCGCAATGATAAAACTTCACGTTTTTATTATATTTAAAACCAAAGTCACCAAATTCTTTTTTTCCCTTAACGGTAATTACGTGCACAATATGATCTTTTGCTAATTGATTAATCAGAGTAAGATGTCTAGCAACCTGCCCATAAGATGGAGTGTACGGTATTAAATGATGGGCAATTATAAGAGTTTCTTTCATTGTTAAAGTGTTTTTTTAATTTCATTTATAACAAGCAAAGAGGATTCTTTCAGTTTCATTTTTGGTTCATACCCTAATATTCTTTTTGCTTTTGAAAGGTCAGGTTGTCTTCTCTGAATGTCTTTATAATTTCCAAAAATATCAGAAAAAGGAATTTTTTCAATTTTAAGCTCGTTGCCGGTATCGGATAATTTGTGAATTAGTTTTGCTGCATCTATAACGCTCATTTCTTCATCATTGCCAATATTAATTATTTCTCCTATTGCGTTATCGTTTTCCATTGCCAAGAACGTTCCATTTACAATATCAGAAATATAAGCCATTGAACGAGTTTGAGTTCCATCTCCATGAATTGTCATGGTCTCATTTTTCAGAGCTGCTTTTATAAAAATAGGTATATGCCCACCACTCCACAAAAAACTTGAACGAGCGCTAAATCCGCCAAAATACCTGAGTATTACTACTGGAACACTTTCATCTTTATAGTAGGCATAAGCTAACTGTTCTCCATATAGTTTTGAAACAGCATATGCCCATCTTTTAATCATACTAGGACCAAGAAGTAAATCTCCATCTTCCTTAAAAGGTATATTGGGTGACATACCATATACATCAGATGTTGATGCATAAACTACTTTAGCATTAATTGACTTTGCTAGCTTTAAGACATTATTTGTTCCATCAACGTTCGTCACCAAGGTTGGGATGCCGGGTTGCTCTTCACCAATTTTTTTTACCGCAGCTAGGTGAACAATTATATCAACATCATTTGAAACTTCTAGAAGCTTATTATATTCAAGTATGTCAATATTATGAAATTCAAAATTTTCATTTTTTAGATTGTGAGTAATGTTATCTATTGAACCAAAACTCAAATTATCTAAACCAACAACTTTATACTTTCCAGTGTTTAAAATATGATCTAGAAAATGAGAACCAACCATACCTGCTATTCCTGTTATTAATATTTTTTTCATTTATATTTCTGCCTCAAGTTCGAAAAAGTTTGATTGAATTTTTAACCTTATGGTACATATAGACACCAACAAAACTCGATGCTGCTCCTTTTAATAAAATACCTCTAAACATCGATTCATAATTTATTGTAAATGACAACAAATATAGACTTGATAATATTAATAAAAACGACAACATGCCTTTCAAATCCCAGGCTATAAAATAATAGTTCCTAGCAAAATAATATTTTACTAAACCCATTATTAAAAATGAGATGATCGTTGCATAGCTAGCTCCATACATTCCATATATCGGAATTAAATAGTAATTTAATAGTATATTGATTAATGCTCCGATAATAACCACGTTCATAAGAACTGACATTTTTTTATCTTGCGAAAATGATAAACCCAAAACATCAAAAATTGAAGTAATTAAATACGCCAGTAAAGTTAATTGAAAGATTTGATAGGATTCATGAAATTTTGAATCAATTAATAAAATAAAAAGTTCTTCTGCAAATAAAAGCGCTAGAAAATGAAGGAATATTATTATCAGGTGATAATTGTCTTGAACTATTTTAAGATACCCTTTTTTTTCTTTTTCGGAATTTGCTATTCGAAAAAACATAGGATTATATGCTCCATAAAATGCTCCTCCAATAACTGCTAGGCCGCCAGCTAACTGATACCCTAATGAGTAAATTCCTAAAGATTTTAAATCGATATATTTTTCAATGAAAATCCTATCAGATACATTCAAAATAAAAGCTGACAAAAGATTTGGTATTATTGGCAATGAATAAATGAGGGCGCTTTTAAACATTGTATAGTCAAATTTAAATACTACATTTTTTTTTATGGCATAAAAGGCGATAAAGAAAAAAACTAAATTAGTAATTAAGTTTGCATATAGCTTTCCAACAGCTCCCTGCCTTAAGAAAACAACCGATGCAATAATTAAAAATGAATTAAATAAAAAATATCCTAAGGAAAATAAAACATACTTTTTGCTTTGTTCTGTTAAACGATAATAAATAATTGTGACTTTATAAAGATTTGATAAATATAAAATTGAAAGTGCAAGTAAATAATAAGGAAAGAATGGAATTGAGCTAAAAATTAACCCTACATATTTTGACAGTAAAATGATTAAAGCTGAGAAAAGTAAAGACACTCCAAATAAACCTATAATTATTGTTCCAAGGAATACTCTTTGGTCATCCTCATTATTGTAATCATAGTAACATCTATATATAGATCTATCTAGTGATAAAGTAATTATTATTGATATAAGACTGATAAAAAGAGTCATAGCACTTAAAATACCATAGTCCTCCGTTGATAAATAAACAGAGTAAATTGGTATTAAAATGAATCCCAGGGCTTGATTCATTATATTTCCAAAAGTATAAATGGAAATATTTTTCAATAAAATTTTGAATTCTTTCATAAAGTTTTAAGAGCTAAAATAATATTTCATGATTTAATTTTTGTTTAATTATTAATTCTTTATTTTTCATTTTTTATAATTTAGATAAAAAATTGTTTATATATTTTTCAAGCTCTTCGTAGTCTTGTGGGAAAAAAAGGTTTTCGTTTGAGTTTTTCAATTGATTTAAAATTTGTTTTTCAGTGTTTTTGTCCCAATTAACTAGCTTGGTCAAACAAATTGCTGGCGTTGAACCAATAGATCTTTTTGATAGAGAGTAGCTTCCAAAGCCGATTGCAAGACTACATTTATTATAATCAATCAATTCTGAGGGTAAATATGTTGCAATCTCTATACCTAGTTCAGAAATTTGATTAAGATATTTTACATTTTTGTAAACGTCTCTTCCTGGGTGGAATTTTAAACCAATATTTTTTTTATCTAAAATTGAATTGAGTTTTTTGAGAATTCGCAGTTTAAGTAAATGTACACTATCATTTCTACCGCCGGGAAAATATGGTGCATCAAAAAAAATTACTTTAATTGAGCTTTTAACTTTTATTAGTTTTTTAACCCTAAAAACATTGGCTATGTCTTCATTGCTAATACTAAACATCTTTACATTTTCAAAAAAAAATTCGGCTATTCTCGTAAAATGATCATCGCCAAATTTTTGATATGTAAATGCATTGCCATAGATAAATCGTAAAATTTTTTCTTTGATAATTCCTTTAGGGCTTAGGTCACGATTTGATGATAGTAAGTGGCCAGTTTCAAGGTAAAAAATTTGATTATTTTGTTTTAAATAATTTAGAAGGTAAATATCGCGTGAAACATAATCCCTTCCAAAAAATATTATTCTGGAATCCATTTTATAATTAATTTTTTTTATTAGTTCTTTTAGATGTTTTTTCTCAAGTGAAATACCCCTCATATTGTATAGTTTTTTAAAATATTGAGGTTTTTCCCATAAGCTCCATAAATGATTGTAATAACTTCTAAAATGCTTTCTAAAAATTTTTATATAATCATTGTGAGAAACAATTAATTCTACATTGACATTGTTTTCTTTTAATACTGACAAAAATGTAACAATTAATTCTAGGTTTGTATATCCAGAGCAAAAAATCACTACATTTTTTTTTGGATACAAAAAATTATTATAAAAAATATCAGAATTTTTTACAGATGTGAAGGTGTTTTTCAGAATCTAATTAACTTCTTTGTGGTAAAAATTAAACCTTTTTTATACTTTTCTCATTTAGCATAAAAAAACCGTAAATGGTAAATTTTCCGCTAGGCTCAATGGTTCGATCAATCATGCAAGTTTCAAGCCCTGCTTTTTGACACAAAATATCTAATGACGCAGGTGAATAGACAGAATAATGTCCATATCCAAAAGCTTCATTATTAGGGCCATCTTTATAAAAACTAAGTACGTCAGGCAATTCTAGATAAATTAAAGTGTCCTGATTAGATAGATCCACTATATCGGATAGAAGATCCGCGGGATTATAAACATGCTCAAGCACGCGATTTAAAGTAATCAGATTAAATTTTTCGTTCTTGAGGTCTTTAATTTCTCCATTGACCACTGAAACATTAGGCATAACTTGTTTCATATGACTGCATGCTATACTGTCAGGCTCTAAGGCAGTTCCTTCCCATTTGTTATCTAAAAACTGATACAAAAAAACACCCATTCCAGCACCAACATCTAAAAGTTTTTGTTTTTCTTTATTATCTAATATTTTAGATGATAAAAAACTCTTAATTCGAGAAACTCTTTTTTGGTTGTCAGATTGATCTCGAGGCAAGTTGATAACAAAATCAAATCGTTTTTTTATGAATTCGCTCGGATCTCCATCGACTGAATAATATGAACCATCAGAATATACTGAAGAGTAATCAGATGAATCATCAAGATGCATTGCGCCACAAAGAGAGCACTCGTTGTAGCTTGCAGGCTCTAATTGTCGATCTTTGCCAATAGCATATTTGTCTTCCCTTGTAACTGTAAAGCTATTTTTTTTTACTTTGCCTTGACAAAACTGGCAGGTAAAATTACTTATTGTCCTTTCGTCCAGCCATTCAACTAATGATTCATCCTGTTCTCTCAAAAAAACATTAAATTTTTCCAATGATTTTTTTTTAACCAGCATGATGTAAAAGCGGTTTTCTGTATTTTTTACTAGAGCTGTTTTAAACCCCTGATCGATCAGCCTAGCGTTTATTGAAGGAGTGGCATAGAACCCCCATTCCTTAGCTACTACATCATACTCGCTTCCATCAACCGTACGAAATGAAATCATTTCTTCTGAATCGAGAAGAATTTTTCCAAAATCAGTTAAGAAATGTTTTCTATCTACATCAACTGGGAACATTCTAGGCTTATTATAAAAGTCTGTTTTCAAAATTTAACTCTACAGTTTAGTATGTGGAAAACGATCGGGTATATTATCACCGCCTATCCATCCATCAATATACCATTCCCCTTCTGAGTTTTTTTTCCAAATATTTAAGTTTCTAAATTTATCCGCTGTTGACCAAAACTCTTTTTCAGATATTCCTATCTGATCACAAAAAGCACGTATGTATTCAATAGGTGGCTTGCAACCATCTTTTTTGCGAACAAGTTTAATTGCAGTTTCTCGATCCAAACGACCTTTTCTAATTTCATTTGATGCATTATCTGTCACTCGGTTAAAACCAAACTTAAGCCATTTGAAATAGTGATGAATTACAATGTTCATACAATCAAGGTCTGCGTAATCATAAAGTCCCATAATGGGGCCCTTTTTGCGAACCTTAAAACCATATTTTTTTGCTATATCAACATTTTGTTTAGCATCCCATGGTAAATAATATCCTAAAAATATTGGTGTGTAATTCAAAGCATCAAGCTCTTTTTCAGATGGGTAAATCATTGTTTGCAAATCCTGAAGATTTAATCCATTTTGAACCCATTCCTCAACATGTCTACCCTTTAGAATATCATGGTCTCTTAGAAAATTTCTATTAAGACTAGGTATATCAGAATCTTTGGGGCTTCCTCCGTATTCCATCCAAGGATTTTCTCCCCAAACAACTAATGGAATCCCGAGGCGCAAAGCAAAATTTGGAATAATTGAATAAATAGCCAAGTGATCCAATAAAGAACAGTCTCCAAACTGCAGAAATGCCATCTTTGTTAGAGAGTTTACTCCAATCGGATTGGGAGAAATATCGATATGATCAACTCCCATATCGCGCATAGACTGCAAATTCTCTTCTCCTCTAGGTGTTCTAGCAAGAGTTCTAAAAGTCACGCATAATGGATTGAGATTGTATACATTTTTTACGATATGAACTTGGTAAGTACTATCTTTTCCGCCGCTTACAGGAACAATACAGTCATATTTACCGGCTTTTGACAATCGGAAATTATCAAATATATCTTCAAGGCTTTTTTTACGGCTTTTCCAATCAATAACTTTTTCTTTTTCTTTAGCCTTTTGACAGGCAGTACAAACGCCATCATCATCAAATGAAATATGTGGTCTCGTATCAGGAGTGACGCATAGCGAACAATATTTTAACATAATCAAATTTCTCTCTTTGAATAATATATAACGGTTCTACCCATGCCAAGGGCAGATAAAAACCAGTAAATCAAATGCTTGGCTCTTCTTAAGTTAATCTTATCCCAAAAGAGTTCAAAGTTTACTCTTTTCTGGTGAGCTTTAGGACCAGCCTTTTTATTAGATATAAAATTATAACCCATCAAAAGAAGAGCGTATATAGGGTATGTTGTAGTTCGCTTGATTGGCTTAAAACCTACTTTGATCAGAAGCTTTCTTAAACTTGAAAAATTGAAATAATTAATATGGTCAGGAACTGAAATCCAAGATCTCGGTTCATTTAAAATCTTTACCGCTATCTTTTGAATAACCTGATAGTCGTTTGGGACCTCAACGAACAAAACTCCTTCCTTACTCAAGATTTTTTTACAGCATTCAAGTGTTTTTTCAGGGGACGCAACGTGCTCTAGTACATTTTTAAGATAAATGACATCAAATTTTAATTCATTTAATTTAACATAATCCTCCAACTCGCCCTCGAAGACCTCCAAGCCCAATTCTTTTGCTTCTAATGCAGCTAAATGGGACGGCTCAATTCCTGTTACGTTCCAACCCTTCTTCTTTGAAAAATTCATAAAAAGCCCTGCTCCACAGCCCACATCTAAGAGGCTTCTTCCTTTAGTGAGTTTAGAAAATATTTGCAAACGCTCTTCGTATGAAATTTCAAGATACTTAATGTCCCTTATATCTTCAGCGATATAATTTGGTTTATGATCTTGATAGTACTGCTTCTCATAAAAACGTTTTAGCTCATTGGGGGTTG
>MDTA01090610.1_pt1 | contig 14335 bp, 13 predicted proteins | sample 811151 | NCBI WGS metagenome assembly MDTA01 (sample SAMN05326648, study PRJNA326480) | marine metagenome | isolation source: seawater | place: Indian Ocean: South | collected 2010 | reverse complement strand
GGGAGAAACTTAATATCAAGTTTTTTTGACAAAGCTTTTCTTACAAGATATGAGAATTCTGTCAAGATATTTACTATTTTTTTTGTTTCTTTTCCCCCTAAAGGAATTACATATGCTCTTGCTGATCTCAAATCTGAGCTCATTTTAACTTCTGTAACCGTTATAAGCCTAGTATTTAACGAAGGGATTTTTGCCTCATTTTTTATAAAAATCTGACCCAAATTTTGCTTTACTAATTCACCAACCCTTAAATGTCTGAGGTTGAGGTGGCCCGTCATAGAACTTTTAATCATTTATCTGTCTCTCGATCATATCAACTTTATAGGATTCAATCATGTCTTTTTCTTTAAAGTCTAAAAAATTCCTAAAGGTAATTCCACACTCTAGTCCACTTTTTACTTCTTTAGCTGCATTTTTCTCTCTAAATATACTTGCTATTTGTCCATCATATATAACTTTACCGTCTCTAATAATTCTAGCTTTAGAATTATTTTTAATTTCACCGTCTGTGACTTTAGATCCAGCAACTTTTCCAGATTTAGAAAGTTTAAAAATTTTCAAAATCTCAGCAGTTCCCTCTATACTTTCTTTTCTATCAGGTTCAAGAAGCCCAGAAAGTGACTTTTCTACGTGTTCAATGGCTTTATATATTATATTGAAAAATTCAATTTTAATTTTTTGACTTTGAGCAGATTTTTTTGCTTCTGGATTCGGCTTTACATTAAATCCAATTACAATTGCATTAGAGGCTTTAGCAAGTGATACGTCTGTTTCATTTATCATCCCAATATCTGACAGAATTATTTTTGGTTTAACTTCTGAATGGTTTATTTTGTTGATAGCATTTCTTAAAGCTTCGCTCGATCCTTGAACATCAGATTTTAAAATTATATTTAACTCAGTTTTGGCGCTTTCTTTATCAAAAATTTTTGTTTTATCTTTGAAAATTAAAGTATTGTTGTTCTTTTTTCCAATTTTTCTAAAGTCACTGATTTTTTTTGATTCATCTTCGTTTTCAACAACTAAAAACTCATCTCCAGCATTTGCTGACTCTTTCATTCCAAGAATTTCGACGGGTGTGGACGGATAGGCTTCATTGACATTATTGCCCTCAAAATTTATCATTGCTCTTATCTTCCCTAAAGTGCTGCCACAAACAAAATGATTTCCTTTTTTTAGCTCACCTTCTGTTACTAAAATAGTTGAAACTGGTCCTCTTCCTTTATCTATTTTAGACTCCAATACAATTCCTTTTGCATTACCTTTCTTTGCTGCTTTCAAATCTAGAACTTCTGCTTGCAAAATTATAGTTTCTTTTAATTTATCTAGGTTAGTTTTTCTTGTTGCTGAAACCTCTACAAATAGAGTATCACCACTTAAACTTTCTGCAATTAACTCATATCGCATTAAATCGTTTTTAATTTTTTCTATATTTGAACCAGGCAAATCACATTTGTTTAGTGCCACTATTATAGGAACTTTTGCCGCTTTTGCATGCTGGATTGCTTCCACAGTTTGAGGTTTAACACCATCGTCAGCAGCAATAACTAGAACCACTATATCCGTTACCTTCGAGCCCCTAGCTCTCATTTCGGTAAAAGCTGCGTGCCCAGGAGTATCAATAAAAGTTATTGTCTTATTATTTCCTGTACTAACTTGATATGCTCCGATGTGTTGAGTAATTCCTCCAAACTCACCAGACACTACATTAGAATTTCTCAAAGAATCCAACAATGATGTTTTTCCGTGGTCCACGTGTCCCATTATTGTTACGATTGGTGGTCTTGTTTCTAAATTTTGTTTTTTTTCATTAGACTCCTTGTTCAAGCTTACCGTTGGTTCTAACTCTAGAATAGGAGTGTGCCCAAACTCTTTTACTATGTACTCTGCTGTATCCTTATCAATTAAATGATTAATTGTAGCTTTCACTCCCATATTTAAGAGAAATTTAATAATGCTTGCAGATTGTTCTGCCATTCTATTGGATAGTTCTTGTATAGTAATCTGCTCTGGAATCTTTACTTCTCTAATTACTTTTTTAAATTCTTTTTTTACGTCATGATTCTCTTCTATTTTTTCTTTTAGTCGAGCTCTTTTAACTGACGCTAAACTTCTTTGTTTAATTTCAAATTCTTCCACATTCATTGCTCTAGAAATTGTTAGTTTTGATTGTCTTCTCGCTTGAAAATCTTTGTTTTTATGAGGTGTTTTTTCCCTAGCCTTATCTTTATTGATAGCCTTTTGATCTGAACCTATAAATCTTTTTGTTGCCTGCTGTTCTACATATCGTCTATTAAAATTTCTACTATTAGGCTTTCCTTGACCAATAGTCTGGGATGACCAAGATTTTCCAGATTTGAAAGGTGTTTTAAAACTTTTCTTTTTTTGTGGAACAAAAGATTTTTTTTCTGTTTTCTTTTTATAAAAAGAACTAGTTCCTTTAGTAAACGAACTGGAGATGGTTAATGTTTTCTTCTTATTTTTATTTCGTTCCATAAAATTAATCTGCAAATACAATTTTTCTTGCATTCATTATTAAGTTATCCGCCTCTTCTCTTGTTAAATTAAAATCCTCGAGATAACCATTTATTTTGACTCTCTTTCCTTTAATCTCGTCCATTCCCCCAATTAATTCATCTGATGATAAATCTGCAAAATCTTTTAATTTTTTTATATTTTTTTCACCTAAGACAACGAGCATCCCTTGGGTAATTCCTTCCAATTTCGTTAAAGAATCTTCTACCCCTAGCTTTTTTAATTTTTCCGATATTTCTATTTTTTCTTTTTCTAGATATTCTTTTGCCCTATCTATTAGTTCTTTTGCTGTTGAGTCCTCTATTGCTTCGATTCTAGAAATATCGTCTACATTTGATTGAGCTATCTCCTCGATACTTTGAAAATTTTCTGAAACCAAAAGTTGTCCTAGGGTCTCGTCTACTTCTAGGCCTTTTATAAATAACTCTGTTCTCTCTTTAAATTCTGCCTGTCTTCTTTCAGAGTCCTCTTTATCGGTTAGAATATCAATTTCGTAATTTATAAGCTTTGAAGCAAGTCTTACATTTTGACCTCTTCTTCCTATAGCTTTGCTTAAATTTTCTTCAGATAAAATAACATCAATTCTTTTATTTTGTTCGTCAATCAAAACTTTTTGTATTTCTGCAGGTGATAGGGACTCAGCTACCAGTGTGGGTAAATCTTCTGTCCATTTAATAATATCAATTTTTTCTCCTTGTAATTCGTTTACTACAGTTTGTACTCTACTTCCTCTCATACCAACGCATGCTCCAACCGGGTCTAAGGAAGAATCTTTTGAATTAACACATATTTTAGCTCTACTACCAGGATCTCTTGCTACAGATTTGATTTCTATTACGCCTTCATAGATTTCAGGAACTTCTTGAAAAAACAATCTAGCTAAAAACTGTGGATGTGCACGTGAGAGAAATATTTGATGACCCCTGGCATCTTGTTTAACTTCATGGCAGTATGCTTTTACTCTGTCACCATTTTTTAAAATTTCTCTCTGAATTAATTCTTCTTTACGAATTATGCCCTCGGCCTTACCCAGGTCCACTATTACATTACCATATTCTACTCTTTTTATTATCCCGCTTAAGATTTGACCTTGTTTGTCCTTAAAATCCTCATACTGTCTACTTTTTTCTGCCTCTCTTACCTTTTGAGAAATTACTTGTTTTGCGCTTTGAGCTGCTATTCTTCCAAAATCAATTTGGGGTAATTCTTCGTAAATTTTGTCTCCTATTTTTAAACTTTTGTTTTTTTTGTCAATTAATTCTGCCTCTTTCAATGTTATTTCTTTTACTGGATCTTCAACCTTTTCTACGACTAGAAGAACTTTGTGGATTTTTATACTTCCATTTTCCCTATTAATCGTAGCTTCAATAGAATTTTCAAACCCAAATTTATTATATGCAGCCCTTTGAATGGCCATCTCCATGGAACTTAAGATAAGTTCTTTATCAATTGATTTTTCGTTTGCTACTGAATCAACTATTCGCAATAGCTCTTGTTTATCCAAACCTCTATTTAACATCCTGCTTTTCTTTCTCCTAAAAAAAAATGGGCAAAAGCCCATTTTGTACTTCCAGTTAATTTAATCTTTTTTAATTTATATTTTTGTATTTTTCAAGAACTACTTTTTAAAAACTGATGATTTATCAGTTTTTTCCCAAGAAAAAGTACCATTTGATCCAGGTTTTCTTCCAAAATGACCGTAGGCTGCTGTGCACTCATAAATAGGTCGATTTAAATTTAACATTTCTCTTATACCTCTTGGGCTCAAATCAAAATTATTTTTAATCAAATTTTCAATATGTTTTTCTTTTTCAATATCTCCGTCGAAAAGGTTGACATAGATTGATAATGGTTTGGAAACTCCAATAGCATAAGCAAGTTGAATTTCACATTTTTTTGCAATTTTTGAAGCCACAATATTTTTAGCAACATATCTTGCAGCATACGCAGCAGATCTATCTACTTTACTGGGGTCTTTTCCAGAAAAAGCACCTCCACCATGACGTGCTGCACCACCATACGTATCTACAATAATTTTTCTTCCTGTTAAACCTGAGTCGCCATCAGGTCCACCAATTATGAATTGTCCTGTTGGATTAACATAAAAATTTTCTTCTTTAAGTTCAGATAATAATTTTTTAGGAATTGCTCTTTCTAAATAAGGTCTGACGATATCTTTTACTTGGGATTGACTTACATCTGGAGAATGCTGGGTTGAGATCACAACAGCGGTGACCTTAACTGGAATACCTGCTTCATATTTTAAAGTCACTTGACTTTTAGAATCTGGTTCTAACTTATTTGCTTTTCCACTTTTTCTGTCTGAAGCCATTAATTCTAAAATTTTATGAGAATAATAAATGGGAGCTGGCATTAAAACATCTGTTTCATCACAAGCATATCCAAACATAATACCCTGGTCTCCTGCCCCTTCGTCTTTATTTCCCTTAGCATCTACTCCCATTGCTATGTCTGAAGATTGAGAATGAAGATAAACGTCAATATCACAATTCTTCCAATGGAAACCTTTTTGCTCGTAACCTATGTCTTTTATACAATTTCTAACTTTTTCTATTAATTGATCTTTTTTTATCTCGGGCCCCCTAGTCTCACCTGCTAAGACAATTTTATTTGTTGTTGTTAAAGTTTCACACGCAACTCTCGAATAAGGATCTTTTGAAATATAAGTATCAACAACCATATCAGAAATACGATCACAAACTTTGTCTGGGTGACCTTCAGAAACCGATTCGCTAGTAAAAAAATAATTATTAGATTTCATTAAATTTTAAATTTACGTAATACAAAAAATGTGAAGATATATGTAATTAAAAGCAAGAAAAATATCAAATCTTTTTTATATTTTTTTTTACTTTTTTCCAACATTGGTATATTTAATTCTATATTACCTAATTCACCTGGTTGTAAATTTTTTAGAATTTTTCCTTGAGGACTTATAAACGCACTTATGCCTTTGTTTGCGGATCTTATAGTATAAACTCCCGACTCTATTGATCTGAATATAGCTTTAGCAAAGTGCTGGTGTGGACCAATACTTTTTCCAAACCAAGCATCCTCAGAAATATTTATAACAAAATTAAAATTATTATATTTTTCAATAAATCTTGGAAAAATAATTTCATAACAAATTAAACTTAGAAAGTTAATGTTTTCTAAGTCTAATTCTAAATTAATTATAGACTGACCAGTTCCTTTTGAAAAGGAAGCGTAACCAGGTGTAATTTTTTTAATACCAATAGAATTTAAAAATTTTTCAAATGGCAAAAATTCCCCAAAAGGTACCAGTTTTTTCTTATCGTATTTTGAAATTAGATTAAAATTCTTATCGATAACTATCATGCTATTGAAGTATTTTTCTCCTGAAGGTGTCTTTTTTGAAGTATTTGCACCTAGTATAATTAAATGGTTTTTAGAAAAACTTTTAGCAAATAAACCCTTGATTTCTTTTTTTTTGTCAAAGTTGTCACTCAGAAATACTCCTTCTGGCCAAACAAAAATTGTTTTCTTTTTTTTATCTGGTTCACTATATTTTATTAATTTTGAAGCAACCTCTGTTTCATTCTTGAAATCTGATAGACTCATACCTGCTGATACGATTTTAAAATTTATTTTTTTTAAATTAGTATCATTTTTAGCTGAGTTTATTTCATATGAACCATAAAAGTAGTTTGTAAAAATTAATATCACAAAAGAAAATAAGAAAAGATATTTTATATTCGATTTAAAATAAAATGCTGATGGAAGAAAATAAATTGTGATAATTAAAAGATTTAATGTAAAAATTCCAATGATCGGTAATGCTTGTAAACTCTCTAAAGACCAAGAAAGACTGTAAATCCAAATATTCCAGGGGAAACCTGTAAGTATGTTGCTTCGTAAAAAATCTGCAAATGAGAAAGCTATGCTTATTAAAAAGATTGAAGATATATTTTTTTCGCAAAAATTTCCTATTAATGTAATTGGCAATGAAAAAAATAGAGACAAAAATAGGGGAATTAATATTAAGCTAATCGGAATCAAAAACATGAATGATTCATCAAAAGTTAATGAATTAGCAATCCAATAATTATTAAAAAAAAAGAAACCAAAACCGTATGAGGTTCCAAGTATAAATAAATTTTTTAAATAGGGTTTTTTTCTATAAATACTTTTTGATTTTTTTTTAACGTAAATTATAGAAAAAAATAATAATGGAAGAGATATAAAATTAATGTAAAAAAAATTAAATGGTTGAAAACTTAATACAGTAATACCTCCAAACAGTATTGGAAATAAAAATATTATAAAAAACCTCTTGTTAAAAAATTCTAACATTAATTATCTATAATCTTTTTGAGTATTAATTTTTCTATTCTATTCATTTTATAATAATCTTTATCTTTATAGTGTTTATATCCCAGTAAATGAAGGAAACCGTGTACCCACAACCTATTGAAATCTTTTTTGAAATTTTTTTTGTCAATTTTATCAAAGTTAAGAATTACATCACCTAAATAAAGATTTCTATTTTTTAACTTTTTAATATCTGCAGTAGTATGAAAGGGGAATGATAAGACATCAGTAGTCTTATCTTTTTTTCTAAATTTTTTATTTAATATTCTAACCTCTTTGCTACCAGCTAATAAAATAGAAAGATTTATTTTTTTATTTTTGAAAAATTTGAGAGAATTGTTTATTAGATTCGCCTTATTTTTTATATACCTGTTAGGGTTGGATATGTGCCTTTCCCAATTTTTATTTTGGGTAAAAACATCAATTTTTATCATCAGTTTTCTGCTGATAGGCCTGAATAATTTTTGATACCAAAGGGTGCCTTACAACATCTCTATGGTCAAATTCAATACACTTTATCTCTTTTACATTTTTTAAAATTTTTGTTGATTGAATTAAACCGGATTGATTTTTATTAATAAGATCCACTTGAGATGGATCACCATTAACAACTATTTTTGAATTTTCTCCAATTCTTGTTAAAAACATTTTAATTTGTGTTAACGAAGCATTTTGAGCTTCATCCAAAATTGCAAAAGAATTTTTTAACGTTCTACCTCTCATAAATGCAAGAGGTGCAATTTCGATTTCTCCTGTTTCTATCTTTCTTTGAACTTTTTCATATCCAAATAAATCGTATAAAGCGTCGTATAAAGGTCTTAGATAAGGATCCACTTTTTCTTTCATATCACCAGGCAAAAAACCAAGTCTTTCTCCAGCTTCTACTGCTGGACGAGATAAAATCACTTTTTCAACTTTTTTTTCCATTAACATATTTACTGCAGCAGAAACGGCCAAGTAACTTTTTCCTGTACCTGCAGGACCCAATGAAATAACAATGTCCTCTTTTAATAATGCTTTCAAATAGTCCGACTGTTTTTTGGATCGCGGTATTACCGATCTTCGTGGAGTTTTAATTACTTGGTCTATCGATCTTATATTGCTTTTACTTTTTTCCATATTAACTAAAGTATCTCCTTTTTTTATTGAGTAGATTATATCATTGTCTTCTATAGAGCTAGTAACAAGAAATTTATTGACTAAAAAAATCAAAGAATTTGAGGCTGTCAAAATTGATTCTTTATTACCTTTTACAGTAATAGAGTTGCCTCTAAAAAAAATCTTCGTATCAGTGAGTTTTTCAATTTTAATTAGATTTTTATTAAATTCACCAACTATTTCTGCTAAAATATTGTTATTAAAAATTTTTATATTTGAAGTTTCATTATCAATTTTTTTTATAGAAATTTCTTTATTTAAATTTTTTGCTTCTAACATTAAGCTGCTTCTTCGTTTTCTTTATTTTCTTTAAATCCAAATAGGTTGTTTCTATTATAATTTTTAATTCTGACAAGAATAATTTTTCCTATATCTTTTTCACTCGCATTACTTATAATTACTGGGGTTGAATTGTTTATTCTACCAAAATAATTTGGCTGATTTTTCATTTTGTTTTCAATTAAAACTTCTTTTATTTTGCCAACTTTCTTTTCATTTTCTTTTATTTGGATATCTTGTAATAAATTCTGAAGAATAGTTAATCTTCTCTTTTGTGTTTCTTTATCGATTTCTTTAAGATGAGAAGCTGGCGTTCCTGGTCTTGGATTATAAATAAATGAAAATGAGTTTACAAAATTTACTTCTTTTACTAGAGAAATAGTATCGTAAAAATCATTCTCTGTTTCTCCTGGATATCCAACTATAAAATCGCTTGAAAAACTTATACCAAGTCTAGCATTTTTTAAATTTTTAATTATAGATAGATATTCTTCTCTAGTGTGTTTACGGTTCATGCTCTTTAAAATTTTATTTGAGCCACTTTGAACTGGTAAATGAAGAAATGGCATTAACTTTTTTACTTTATTGTGACAATCAATTAGATCTTTGGTCATATCTCTTGGATGAGAGGTTGTGTATCTAATTCTTTTTAAATCTTTTAAATCTTGCAATTCATAAATTAAATCTGACAATTTAATTTTTCTTCCATTAGTGCTGTGTTTATAAGCATTTACATTTTGTCCTAACAGCGTAATTTCCCTTGCGCCATTTGAAACTAAATTTTTTGCCTCATTAATTATTTCTTCTGGTGACCTAGAATACTCAGCTCCCCTGGTATAAGGAACAACGCAAAAATTACAGAATTTATCACAGCCTTCCTGTATAGTTATAAATGAAGATACATTTGAGTCAGAGTTTTTAATTGTATTTAATTGATCGAATTTTTGAATAACATCAAAATCTGTTAAATTAATTTTTTTACTATTTCTTTTTAACTCGGAAAGGATTTTTGGTAATTTATGGTAAGACTGCGGACCAACTACAGCATCAATGTATGGTTCTCTTTTTAACATTTCATTATTTTCAGCTTGGGCAACACAACCAGTAACTAGGACTATAGGTTTTTTTTTATTTTTATAATTTTTTTTGAGACGTCCAATATCGTGATAAACTTTTTCAGTGGCCTTTTCTCTTATGTGACAAGTATTTAAAACATAGCAGTCTATATTTTTTGTCTCTTTCGTACGAACATAATCTCTTTGTTTAAATATATCGGCAATACGATTGCTATCGTATTCATTCATCTGGCATCCAAAAGTTTTAATGAAAATTTTTTTTGACAAAATATTAATTTTTTTTATTTTTTTGACCGTATAATTCTAATTTGTGATCTACTAATTTATATCCTAATCTTTCAGCAACTTTTTTTTGTAATTCTTCAATTTCTTTATCAACAAATTCCACAATTTCTCCTGTTTTAACATCAATTAAATGATCATGGTGCTCTTCGGTTAGCGGCTCATACCTAGATTTACCTTCCTTAAAATCATGTCTTTCGAGAATCCCCGCTTCCTCGAAAAGTTTCACAGTTCTATAAACAGTTGCGATACTTATGTTTTTATCCAAAGCGTTAACTCTTTTATGGAGTTCATCAACATCAGGATGATCTTTTGATCCGTAAGTTTCTTTCGACTCAGACATCACTTTTGCGATCAAACGCCTTTGATCTGTTAACCTGACACCTTTTTCTTTACATTTATTTTCTATTTTACTCATTTAAAATCTTAATTTAGCTTAAATATATGGGTTTAATCAAATTGTTTTCTATTAAGTTTTTTTGAATTAATAATTCAATATTTTTAAGGTTAAATTCAGATAAATGGGAATCTTTGTATCCATAAATCTTGTTGCCTTTTGCTAGTTTGATGCCTTTAGCTATAGCCAGTGAAATTCTTATTCCTGAAAAACTACCTGGCCCAATATTTACTATAATGGAAAAATTTTTATCAATGTTAGCTTTTTTCTCTTTAATTAGGTCAAATATATTATTCACAAGCAACCCATTATTTCTTATATTAGTTTGAAGTTTTTTGACAAAAAAATTATTATTAACTTTTAAACCAATTGAATCGTTTTTACCTGTGAAATTAATTATTAAAAAATCTTTTATCATTATTTTATTTATAGTTTTTTTATTTCCCATAAACAATTATTATTCTCATGCAAAAAGCATTGAAGATTACGGAATTATTTCCTTGATGTATCACCGTTTTGAAGAAAATAAGTATCCTTCTACAAATATTAAAATCAAAGATTTTAAATCACAAATAGATTTAGTGAAAAATTCTGGTATTGAATTTATTTCTCATAAAGAATTTGAAGAATTTGTTAATACTAATAACTTAAATAAAAAAATTTTACTTACGATAGATGACGGTTTTTCATCATTTTATAATAAAGCTTGGCCAATTTTAAAAAAAGAAAAAATCCCTTTTATTATTTTTATTAATACAGAAACTATTGGTGCCAACGGATATATGAACTGGGATGAGATAAAGGAAATTTCTAAATTTGATTTTGTTCATATTGGAAACCATAGTCATTCGCACGATTATCTTGTTGATAAAACAGACGAAGAAATAAAAAAAGATTTAGAAACTGCTAAAAAAATTTTTAAAGCAAATATGAATTACGAAACAAAATTTTTTGCGTATCCTTTTGGAGAGTATAAAAAATCCTATACTAAAATAGTTGAGGATTTAGGTTTTTTATATGCGTTTGGACAACATTCTGGAGTTATTGATAAGACGAAAAATAAATTAGAACTGCCAAGATTCCCTATCAACGAAAAATATGGAAAGATGGAAAGATTTAAAAACTTACTTAAGACAATTCCATTTCCTTATAAGAAAATTACTCCTGAAGAAAGGTACGTATTAGATAAAAATAATCCCCCAGAAGTTAAAATTATTTTTTTTGAAAACTTAACAAATTTACAAAATATTAGTTGTTATTCAAATGAGGAGGATAGATGGAGAAAATCTAAAATTTATTTTGAAGAAAAAAATGAATTAAAAATAACTTTAGATGGAAAATTTACAACAGAACGGGGTAGAATAAATTGCTCTTTGAGAGAAGACGATGGAAGTTGGAGATGGTTAGGAATTCAATTTGTTATTAGTAATTTATAAATTATAATGTTAGTGACGATGTTGGTTTACCTCTATTCATTAAGATTGAATTATCGAAATCAGTTAATTCATTTTGTTTGATAATTTTCTCTAAAACTTTCACATATTCTGAACCTGTTTGGGCATAATTGTGTAAATAGTTTACAAGTTCTAATCCTGACATCTTTTTGTTTTTTCTTCTTAATTCTGCTCTTGCATCTCTAAATTGTTTATAACCTCTATGTGTATTTAGATTAGTCATATAAGCCTTCACAGATGAACGAAGCATAGGGAATTTTAAAATTTTGTGATCCTGATTTGTTTTTTTATCTTTTGGTTCTATGCCATCCTTGCCCCATGTCCATTGCCCAAACATTGCATTTCCCTCCAAAGCAAATCTTGAAGTTCCCCAGCCACTTTCTTTTGCTGCCTGGGCAATTGCTAGAGAGGTTGGAATCACATCCATTCTTAACTTTAGTTCTGCTATATCCTCTTTTTCTATTTGATAATCTTTAAATCTTCTTTTTAACCAAACCTTCTCTCCTCTTGTGTTAGATTGTTTTCCCAGAATTTTAAATAATTTTTTCCTATCATCGAGTATTTTACTATTTTCATCCAGAATCAAAGGCATTACGATTTTTATAAAGGTATCTTTCTTCTTTTGTGTACTCTTAATTTTTTTTAAATCCTTAGGAAGTTTTGATAAGTATACAGGTTTAACCTCTTGTCCCAACCTTATACCTTTAAGATCATATTTTAAATTTTCAAAAATATTTAGTGTTACTTGTGTATCCAAACTAATGTAGTCATCCTCTGAATTATTGTTGTTTAATTTTGTTTTTGCAAAATTTTTATTTTCGTCAACTTTTTTAAAATTTGTTTTGTACTCTTTTGCTACATGAGTGAATTTGATTTCACTCGTCACTGTTTTAATGAAGGGTCTAATACTTAATAAACTTCCTATAAATACTATCAAACATACTGTTATTAAAACATTCGAGACCACTTGTTCTTTAAATTTAATCTCTGCTATTCTTTTCTTGTTGTAGCTTTGATCTGGTAACCTTATTTTGTTTTTTAATAATATTAGTTCAATTTGTGAAATCGTTAAATCTTTTCTAGTTTTTGCATAAAGTTTTAGTTCTTGCACCTTGTAAAGTTTTCCTAATTCAAGAAGCTGATCTCTATAAGGTATTTGTGAATTTTTTTTCATTTAACTAAATTGCCTCAACGTCTGTTACTTCCTTAACGTAGTGGCGTAAAAGATTTTGAACTCCATTTTTAAGTGTTATCAAAGAACTTGGGCATCCAGAACAACTTCCGCGAAGCTCCACTTTAACTTTTCCATTTTCAAAAGATACAAATTTAATATCGCCTCCATCTTTAGATACTGCGGGTCTGATCTTGCTATCAAGTACCTCATTAATTCTTTCAATAACTGAGTCTTCTTTTTTATTTATCTTATCTGCTAAATTTTGTTCTATTTTTTTGGATAATATAGGTCTTTTAACTTTTTCAATGTGGTCATTCATTAATGATATAATTGAAGGTTTTAAAGCATCCCATTTAACTTTTTCATTTTTTTTTACACTTATAAAATTTTCTGAAATTAAAATTAATTCAACACCGTCAAATTCTAACAAATTTTTAATAAAGTTATTTTTTATATTTTTTATATTTTTTTTTTGGAATTCAGTAGCTCCTACTTCTGAAAGTGTTGTTTCAGTCAGAAACTTAACTGCATTAGGATTTGGGGTATTTTCTGTGTAAATCATTTAAAGACTTCTAACATATATGGAAAATTAAATAAATCCCACAATTTCTTTAATTTTATTCAAATTGTCCTCTGAAATCTTTCTGGCTTTGTTAGAACCATCCTTTAAAATTTTTAATAAATACGATTTATCTTTTCTTAAATCCTCAATTCTTTTTCCTATAGGACAAATAACCGCTACTAATGCATCGGATAAATTTTCTTTAAATTTTGAAAAGTCTTTTCCATTCATTTCTTTTAGGGTTTTCTCGATAGTTGAATTTGTAATTGATGAATAAATGGTTAAAAGATTTAATGCTTCAGGTCTATTTTTTAAATCTTCGATTTTTTCTGGAATTGGTGAGGAATCAGTTTTTGCTTTTTTAATTTTCTTTTTTATATCTTCTGCATTATCACTCAAATTAATCCTAGAATAATCTGATTCTTCAGATTTACTCATCTTTCTTTTTCCGTCTCTTAAACTCATAACTCTTGAAAATCTTTTCTGTATTAAAGGTTCTGGTATAGGAAAAAAATTTTCATTTTTAAAATCATTATTAAATTTTTGAGCAATATCCCTTGCCAACTCAAGGTGTTGTTTTTGATCATCGCCTACTGGCACGTGAGTGGCTTTATACAATAAAATATCTGCAGCCATCAAATTCGGATAAACATACAATCCGACACTCGCATTTTCTTTATTAGATCCTGCTTTTTCTTTAAATTGTGTCATTCGATTCATCCAGCCAACTCGAGATACACAATTAAAAATCCAGGCTAACTCTGCATGGCCACTAACTGATGATTGATTAAATATTATACTTTTTTTAAAATCTAACCCACAAGCTATAAACCCAGCTGTTGTTTCAAGTGTATTTTTGTTTAACTCCTTCGGATCTTGAAAAACTGTTAATGCATGAAGGTCGACCACGCAGTAAATACATTCCATTTTTTTTTGAAGATCTACAAAATTCTTTATTGCGCCCAGGTAATTACCTAAATGTAAATTTCCAGTTGGTTGTACTCCTGAGAAAACTACTTCCTTGAAGTTTTTTTTCATTTTAATTTATAACTTTTTAGATTCAAT
>MDTA01113131.1_pt1 | contig 14336 bp, 11 predicted proteins | sample 811151 | NCBI WGS metagenome assembly MDTA01 (sample SAMN05326648, study PRJNA326480) | marine metagenome | isolation source: seawater | place: Indian Ocean: South | collected 2010 | reverse complement strand
GAATCCTAGATTTAATAGATTATTAATAATTTTATATTAATTTAACTTATTTTTAAACTCATCAATACTTGTCTATTTTTTTTAATTAATTTAATTTCTGACAAATATAACATTGAAATGATATGATATAGTTGTTGATGTATAAGAAAAATAAAATTAAGCGCGAAAATTTACTTTCTATAATCCCCCTTAATTATCCGTTAAGCATAGATTTAGAATTAACAAATCACTGTAATTTTTCTTGTTCATTTTGTCCGATTGGTAATAGATCAGAATATATAAATAAAATAGGTTTTTCAAAAATAGAATATAAAGATGTAGAAAAAATAGTTACTGAGCTAAAAGATAATAATATTAAATTAAAAGCATTTCGATTTTCAATGATGGGTGAAAGTACGCTACATCCTGAATTTGATAAAATCACCAAACTCATAAGTGAAAGTAATATTTCAGATTATTTAGAATTAACAACTAATGGTTCGACACTTTCACAAAAAAAAATTCTACCAATTATAAATAACAAAATTAATGTTTTGAGAGTTTCTATATATGGATTAAATGAAGAAGATTATAAATATAATACAAACACAAGAAAAAATAATCTTCAATTAATTAAACAAAATTTAAAAAATTTAAAGAAACAAATTGAATATTATGGATATGGTCCTCACATTTACATAAAATCTTTTGAGAGTGATAAAGAAAGAATGAATGAATTTGTAAAACAATTTTCTAATTTTGCTGATGAAATAGGATTTGAAAATGGTCATGAGTGGGACAATAATTCAAACATGAAAATACCAGCTCATTCCAAATTAGACCTAAAAGAAAACAAAAAAGTTTGTAGTTTTCCATTTTATAAGGCAGTTATTCATTCTAATGGAGATTTTACTTTTTGTTGTGTTGATTGGTCCAGGAGCACTTCTGTAGGAAATATTAAAAATAATTCTATTTACGAATTATTTAATTCAGAATTATCAAACGACTTTAGAAGATCTTTGATCGAGGGTAAAAATTTAAATAAAGTTTGTAAAGGTTGTGAATTTTTTAAATCAAAAAGTTATAGTCTTGATAACTTAGATAGTCTTTCAATAAAAGATTTTAATAAAAAATATGTTTAATAAAAAAATAACTCTGTTTTTTATATGTTTTTCTTTAATCCTAATATCAGGATATTTTGTTTTAATAAATAAAAGTTATATAAAGTACAAAATAAAAAACGCACTGAGTTTAATATCAATTTATTCTCAAAATTATCAAAATTTAAAGGAAATTAATAAAAATTTAAAAATAGATTTAAATCAAACTAATTTAGATACTATAAATATAGTAAAAGAATTTGGCTATATTCCATTTTATTTTCAAAATGAAAAAATCTTTTCAATACAAAACACAAATTACATTTTTAATACATTTTCAACAAAAGTATTAACTCATGATAAATCAAATGATTGGCCAGAATATGGTACCTCCTACATTGACTTTTATGATAATAAAATTTTTTTAGTTAGTGGATCAGGTATTATTTCTTTTGTTAATTATGATAACACTTTGAAAAAGAAAATTAATTTTAATTTAATTAATTCAAATATTCACAAATTAATTAAATATCCAGAATTTATAGCTACTAGAAGTTCCTGGGGAATAAAGGATATTTTAATAAAAAATAATAAAATTTACTTGAGCCATTCAAACCGTGTAAGTAAAGATTGTAGTAATGTTCAAGTTTTAGTTTCTAATTTAAATTATGAATATTTAGATTTTGAGTTATTTTTTGAACAAAATAATTGTATTGAAGCCCCAGACGGGTACCAGGCTGGTGGAACTTTAGTTGATTATGGCAAAAACAAAGTACTAATAGGCTTTGGCGACTATCAAAATTTTAAAGATGTAAGACTCAAACCAGATTACCTATTTGGGAAAATAATTTTAGTGGATGAAATAACAAAGAATTTTAAAATTATATCTCAGGGTCATAGAAACCCACAAGGAATTGTTTTTTTAGAAGACAAAAATATAATTATTAATACCGAACATGGTCCTCAAGGAGGAGATGAAATAAACATAAACAAATTAGAAAATAATGAGCTTATTCCAGATTATGGATGGCCTATATCTTCATATGGGGAGCATTATGGTTATGATGGTTTTGATCCAAACTCAGAAGAATACAAGATAGCACCTTTACACAAATCGCATAAAGAATATGGTTTCATAGAGCCAATTAAATATTTTGTACCTTCAATAGCTATATCAAAAATTATTAGAATTGGTAAAAATACATTCCTAATTGGATCTATGGGGAATGATATTGATGAGGGTGATATGTCGTTACACCAAGTAACGTTTGATGATAAATTTAATAAAATAATAGATCACAAAGTCATACCTGTATACGAGAGAATAAGGGACATGATATATATTCAGGATTACAATAAAATTATAATTTTTGGAACTTCTAATAAATCTTTAATTTTTTTAGATATTAATGAAAAATAAAAGAATAAATATAAACTTTCTAAAAAAAAAAGAAATCTACTTGTTTGGTCTTGGAAAAACAGGAAAAATAATTTTAAAGGAACTTTTAAATAAAAAAATTAAAATCAAATATATTATAGACAACTTCACAAAAATAAAAAGATATAAGAATATTCAAATTATTAAAGAGAAAGATTTATTATTTGAAAAAAAAGCAGTTTGTTTAATAGCATTATATAATCATTATATTAATTTGAATGATACTCAATTAAGATTAAATAATTATTTTGATAAAACATATAATATTTTTCAATTTAAAAACCTTATTGACTGCAAAAAATTAGGATATTTTATAAGACAAAATAATATTTTGTATAAAAATAGAAACAAACTTAATTATTTAGCAAAAAAACTTAAAGATAAAAAAAGTTTAGACACATTATATAAAATAAATAAATTTAGAGAGAGTGGTAAATTGATTTATTATCCTACTGCCGAAAAGAATATTTATTTTTTAAATAAAAAATTCTCTTTAAAAAAGAAAATAAATATAGCTGATATAGGCGCATATGATGGTTCTTTTTCAAAAAAAATTTTTAATAAATATAAATCTATAATAAATAATATTGTTTTGTTCGAACCTGATAATATGAATTATAAAAAATTAAAAAAAACCTCATTTTTTAAAAGAAAAAAATTTAAAATTTCCAATACAATAATTTCAAACAAAATAAAAAAAATATCTTTTTCACATTTTGGTAGTAATTCTAGCGGAATAAATTTAATTGATAAAAAAAAAAATGCAAAAGCAATCGCTTTAGATAATTATAAAAAAAATTTTAATATAATCAAAATGGACATTGAAGGAGAAGAGTTAAATGCGTTAAAGGGTATGAAAAAAAATATTGTTTCTAATTTGCCGTTTATATTAATTAGCATTTATCATAAATGGGATGATATTTTTAAAATTCCGCAATATTTAGATAAAATGAAAATAAATTATAAGTATTACTTAAGGTGTCATGAACAAAATACTTTTGGAACAGTTCTTTACTGCTTACCACAAAAAAATAAATTATGATTTTGCACGGAATATATAAGGACTTATCTGAAATTAAAGCAGGTATATCTTTAAAATATTTAAATCAAAAAAATCCTATACACAGTTTTCTTAAAAAAAAAATTAATAAACAAATTAGTGCCCTAGATGTATTTCAAAGTTTAACTAAAAAATATATCAACAACTATTTTAATATTGCAAACCCCATCCCCTTTTCTGCAGTAAGAATATCAGATGAGATGCCTTTTCTTGACTGGTTAGAAAAAAATTCCAAAGATGTTTTAAAATCTTATTGCATATATAGACAAGGAAGGCTCATCGAGGCTTTGAAACAAATAAAAAATATTCATTCAGATGATGCAATTATTTTAAGAAGTATTTATTTTAACTTACTTAAGAAAAAAAAAAAATCTTATAAAGAATTAAGAAAAATAAAATTTAAAAAAAAATATAAGAAAGAAATTTATTTATTGAGTAAACTTTTTTTTAATAAGAAGATCAAAAAAAAAATAATTTTTTATAAAAACGATGCATATAAAAATGCAAAAGAGAGTTTTTTAAAAAAACTTTCATATACCAAAAAATTTAATAAATTTGGATATTTTTATTTTTACGATTTAGGTTTTACTAGAAATTTAGCAAAAAAACTTAAAAATAGTCAAAAGTATTTAAAAATTTTAAATCGAATTTCATCTAATAATATACCATTAACATCTGAAGTTATTTCAGGATATCTTTTATGTTTATTTTTAGAAAAAAATTTTATCGAATTAAAGAAATTTTATAGTGAGGATTTTATTTTAATTAAAAAAAAATATATAAAAAATTTTGACCCTGAATTTGTAAACAAAAATGTAAATGCTAAAATTATTGGAGATTTTAATACATCAAAATTTAATGGAAGATTTTACACTCCAGATTTAAGCAAAGGATACGGAATTAATAAAGAATTTTTAAAAAATTTAAATAAGATATCAAAGAGTTTAAAAAAATTTTTTGATAAAAAGATTTACTTGTATAAAAATTTAAAGAGAAGCAGTAATCATTTATGGTTCGATTACAGCATAAACAACAGTGAAAGTAGAATTGAAAATCATTTACATACAGCGGGCTATGAAAGATTTAATATGTTTACTTTTGTGATTTATAAAAAAGTTCCAAAAAACATAGTTAATAAAAATTTTGGTAATTTAAAAATATTTGATAAGGAAATACCTACCTTTAATAAAAAAATTAATGTAAATACCGGTGATTTAGTTGCATTTCCAAGTTATTATTTTCATCAAACAGTTCGAACAAATTCTAAAGTATTTAGAGAAACAATAAATGTTGATTATGTTATTAAATTAGAAAATATTTCTTTTAATAATTAATACTATATAAATAAAAAAATGAATCGTAACCAATTTAATAAGTTATTTATTTTTGAATTAGCAAACAATCACATGGGTGATTTAAAACATGCTTTAAAGTTGGTTAATACATATTCAAAATTATCTAAAAAATTTAAATTTAAATTTGCAATAAAGTTGCAATATAGAGATCTTAAAAATTTTATTCATACAAGTTTCAAAAACAGAACTGATCTAAAGTTTATTAAAAGATTTAAAGATACAGAGCTTTCAGTAAACGATTTTAATAAGATAGTTAAAGAGATAAAAAAAAATAAAATTAAAACTATCGCAACTCCTTTTGATGAAAAATCTGTTGAATTAATTAAGAAACAAAATCTTGATTACATCAAAGTTGCAAGTTGTTCTTTCGAGGATTGGAGTTTATTAGAAAAGATAGCGAAGTATGAATTTCCTTTAATTTTATCTACAGCAGGAGCTAAAATTGAAAATATTGACAGGGTAGTTAATTTTTTTAAAAATAGAAATAAAGATTTTTGTTTGTTGCATTGTGTGGCTATATATCCAACTCCAGATACAGCAAATAATCTTTCAAGAATAGATTTACTTAAAAAACGTTATCCAGATATTCCAATAGGGTTTTCAACTCATGAAAATCCAGATAATTTTTCTAATGTTCAAATCGCAATTGCTAAAGGTGCTACAGTTTTTGAAAAACATGTTGGTATTAGAGATGATGTTCATAATAATTTAAATGATTATTCTTCAAATTTGATTCAAACAAAAAAATGGTTAGAAAGCGCCAAATATGCTTTCAATACTTGTAATAATATTCAAAAAAATGTGGTTAAAAAAAATGAAAGTAAAACTTTAAAAAATCTGAAACGTGGTCTTTTTATTAAAAAAAATATACTGAAAAATAAAAAAATAAACCCCCAGGATATTTATCTTGCATTTCCACCTTCAAAAAATCAAATAACCTCAGAAACTTTTTCTAAATACAATATTTTCGTTTCAAAAAAAGATATAAATAAAAACCAGCCCTTATTAAAAAGTAATTGTAAAATTATTAATAAAAGAAAGAAAATTAATGAAATAATAAAAAAAACTAATTTATTTCTTAATAAGACTGGGGTCAATATTCCAGAAAATATACCCATAGAGATTTCTCATCATTATGGATTAAATAATTTTAAAAAATATGGTTTAGTAATGTTTACAATAATAAATAGAAATTATTGTAAGAAAATATTGATACTGTTTCCAAATCAAAAACATCCTGAACAGTTTCATAAAAAAAAAGAAGAAACATTTAATGTGTTACATGGAAATTTAGAATTAAAAATTAATAATGAAAAATTTAAATTAAAAAAAGGAGAAATTATCACTATTAAAAAATTGCAGAACCACAGTTTTTTTTCAAAAAAAGGATGTATTATAGAGGAATTATCTACCACTCATGAAAAAAAAGACTCATTTTATACTGATAAAAAAATAAATAACTCCAAAGAACGTAAAACAATTCTACACTATTGGAAGATTTAATTTGAAAAAAGTGTTTAAAATCTCAGATGTAATTGTTGAATTCTTTTCAAAGAAAAAAAGCAATCATTATTTTTTAGTCCCTGGTGGTGGTAACATGCATTTAGTTGACTCAGTAAAAAAATCTAAAGATGTTAAATATACATCTTTTTTTCATGAGCAATCTGCATGCATTGCTGCAGAATCATTTTCAAGAATAAATGGTAATTTAGGTATTTGTTTAGTTACATCTGGGCCAGGAAGCACAAATGTACTAACTAGTGTGGTTGGTGCTTGGATTGAATCTATACCATTAATTATTATTTCTGGACAAGTTAAAACTAAAGACCTAACTAAAAAATTTAAAGTTCGTCAAACTGGCCCTCAAGAAGTTGATATTGTTAGTATGGTTAAGAAAATAACAAAATATTCAAAAACTATTAAAAAAAGTAAAAATATATTGTATGAATTAGAAAAAGCTTATCAATGCGCGATTAGTAAAAGGCAAGGGCCTGTATGGCTGGATATACCACTTGATATACAAGCTGAAGAAATAGAAATTAGCAAAATTGGTAAAAAATTAAAAAAATTAAGTATAAATCGTTCAATAAAAAAAATTAAGCTTAAAGAAATTAATTCCAAACTGAATAAAGCAAAAAGACCTCTTATGTATATAGGTCATGGTGTTAGATTGGCAGATAGTAAAAAAATATTCCACAAAGTGTTAAGTAAGTTTAAAATTCCTTTTGTTACAACTTGGAATAGTTTAGATATAGTTCCAATTTCTAATCCATTAAATTTTGGAAGCCCAGGAGTAGTAGCAAGAAGATTTTCAAATATTATTGTTCAAAATTGTGATTTATTAATTTGTGTTGGGGCAAGAATAAATGAGGTAAATACTGCATTTAATACCAAAAGTTTCGCACCATTATCGAAAAAAATTATTGTTGATATAGATAATAATGAATTAAAGAAATTAAAATTAAAAAATACTTTAAAAATTAATTTGGATGCAAAAATTTTTTTTGAGTATTTTATGAAATTAAATTACAATTCAAAAAAAATCAACTTTTGGAAAAAGAACTGTTCAACATTAAAAAAAAAATATTTAAACGAAAAATTTTCAAAAAAATCTAAAAAACTTGATCATTATACTTTTACAAAAGTTATTTCTAAAATTATTCCTAAAAATTATATAATCTCTACGGGAAGCTCGGGTTTAGCAATAGAGATTTTCTACACGCATTTCGAAAATAAAAAAAATCAGAGAATATTTTTGACATCAGGTCTTGGTTCGATGGGTTATGGATTACCTTCTTCAATAGGATCTTGCGTTGCAAACAAATATAAGAAAAATATTTGTTTATTTGAAAGTGATGGAAGTTTTATGTTTAATTTACAGGAGCTTGCTACAATTTCATCATACAAATTACCAATAAAAATATTTCTTATGAATAATCAAGGATATGCTTCAATTAGAAATACTCAAAAAAGTTTTTTTAAAAAAAATTATGTTGGTACAGGAACAGAGGATAATATTAATTATCCAAATTTTAAACAATTATCCGAATCTTTTAATATAAAATATTTTAAAATTAAAAATATTCATGATTTAAAAAAAATTAAAAATTATTTATATTATTCAAAACCTATATTATTTGATATTATATTAAAAAAAAATGAAGATTTAGTACCAAAAGTAAAAACTTTTTTTTCAAAACAAAATAAAATTAAATCAATGCCACTGGAGGATTTATATCCATATTTAAGCTTAGATGAACTTAAGCGACACTTAAACTTCCCAACAAGAAATACTTCTCGCCTAGTCAGAAATAAAATTAATAAATGAAAAAAATTTTATTTATTGGTGGAACAGGATGGTTGGGTCATGCTTTTTTTAAATATATTACAAAAAAAAAAAATAACAAAAAATTAAAATTTTTCTCAATTTCGAGAAACGAGAAACTTACAAAGTTAAGAGAAGTAAATTACATTTTTAAAGATATTAATAATATTAATAAACTTCAATTTTATGATTATATAATATATGGGTTAGATATTTATTCTTCCCAATTAACTAAGTTTTTGAATTTAATAAATTCAAAAAAATTTAAACAAAGTAAAATATTTTATTTAAGTTCTGGATCGGTCTATGGGAACTTAAAAGCGAATAAACAAATAGAAAAATGCGAAATAAAAAAAAAGAATATAAATTTTTCTAATAATTTTAAAAAAAAATATGCATTAAGAAAAATTAAATCTGAAAAAACAATAATTAAATTTTCGGAAAAAGGATTTGATTTTACAATTTTAAGATTATTTAATTTAGTTGGTCCCAATATCCCACAAAAAAAAAATTTTGCGATAGGAAATTTTATTAAGAATATACTAGAAAAGAAACCTATTATCTCAACTAGTGATAGATTAACTGTGAGAGGATATTTGCATACAGATACTTTTTCAGAATTATTATTGAAGCTTTTTAAAAATAAAGAAAAAAAAAATAAAATTTATAATATTGGTTCTTCAAAAAAAATTCAAATTGATAAATTAGTAAAAAAATTATCTAAAGAATACAATCTTAAATTTAATTTCAAAAAAAAAATAAATTTAAAAAAAAGACCAGATATATATATTGTAAACAATAAAAAATTAAAAAGAAAATTTAAAAATTTCAAATATATTGAAGGTTATCCTGCTATAATTAAAACAATTCGAATATTGAAAAAAGAAAAATCAATCCATTAATTAAAATTTGATTTTAAAAAATATTCTAATATTCTTAGAAATAATTATTTATTTTTATGATTTCCGTAGTCATTCCAACTTATAATGAAGATAAGAATATAAAAAAACTTTATTTAGAAGTTAAAGAAATACTTTTATATTTGAATGAAAAATATGAGTTTATTGTAATTGATAATAATTCCACTGACGACACAGTTAAAGTTTTAAGAGAAATTGCTAAAGACGATAAAAATTTTAAAGTAATTTTGAATAGTAAAAATTTTGGACATATAAGGTCTCCATTCTATGCATTAAAATTTGCTAAAGGTGATTGTGTAGTTTGTCTTGCAGGAGATTTTGAAGATCCACCAGAACTTTTAAAAAACTTTCTGGAGTTATGGAAAAAAGGTCATAAGGTAATTATGGCAAGGAAAAAAATTAACAAGGCAGGAATTTTTACAAAAATATTTAAAAATTCTTATTATAAGCTACTAAAAAAATTTTCAAATTTAGATTTGCCAATTCATACAACAGGAATGGGGCTATATGATAAAAGCATAATTAAAAGTTTACTAAAACTACAAGATCCATATCCCTATTTTAGGGCAATGATATCTGAAATAACTGATAAAATAAAATATGTAGATTTTGAAAAACCAAGTAGAAAATATGGAGTTTCAAAAAACAATTTATTTACACTTTATGATATGGGAATTTCGGCTTTTGTGAAATATACAAATTTTCCAATGAGACTTCTTGTTTACTTTGGTTTTTTATTGAGTGTCATTTCTTTGCTTATAAGTATTTTATTTTTTCTTTATAAAATTCTCTATTGGAATTCATTTGAAGTTGGTATTGCACCTTTAGTTATAGGAGTATTTTTAATATTTTCTTTTTTAATTTTAATTTTAGGAATAATTGGTGAATATTTAATTGATATAATAAAACAAATCAGAAATGTTCCTTTGGTTTTTGAGGAAGAGAGAATAAATTTTGATTAAAGATAAACCAGAGATAGTATTATTGGCTGGTGGATATGGGTCAAGGCTAGGCGAATATACTAACACAATACCAAAACCAATGATTAAAATTGGAAGATATCCAATAATAATTCATATTATAAATATTTTTAATAAATATGGATTTAAAAATTTCATTATTTGCACAGGTTATAAAAAAGAGCATATAAACCGTTATTTTAAATTATATCAAAAAAAAAATAAAAAAGTAAAAATATATACAAACGATAAAATTCAAGACGAAAATCAAAATAATAATTCAATTTCAATCAGAATTGTATTTACTGGTAAAAATACACAAACTGGTGGCAGAATAAAAAGAATTAAAAAATATATTAAAAATGATTATTTTTTAATGACCTATGCAGATGGTTTAAGCGATATTAATTTAAATAAATTAGTAAAGTTTCACAAAAAAATTGATAAAATGGCTACTGTAACAGCAATTAAATTGAGATCAAAATTTGGATCTTTACTTATTAATTCTAAAGATAAAGTTGAAAAATTTACCGAGAAACCAGTTAATGAAGAATGGATAAACGGCGGTTTTTTTGTTTTAAAAAAAGAAATTTTTAAATTTATAAAAAATGACTCTGAACCTTGGGAAGCTAATCCTTTAAAAAAAATATGTAAATTAGGCGAACTAGCAGCATTTAAACACCCTGGATTTTGGAGATCCATGGATACAATGAAAGATAAAATTGAATTAAATAAAATGTGGAAATCTGGAAAAGCAAAATGGAAAGTTTGGTAAAATTATAATATGAAAAAAAAAATTTTAATTACAGGAGCTACTGGTTTTCTAGGTACTTGGCTTTCTGTTTATCTAAAGGATAATTTTAATGTTTATGGAATTGGATTAAAAGAAGATTATAAAAAATCATTATTTAAAAAATTAGAATTGGAAAAAAAAATAAAAATTTATAATTTTGACATTAATAATTTAAAAAAGTGTTCTGATATTTTTAAAAGAATTAAACCAGATTTTACAATACATTTGGCAGCTCAACCTATTATATCAGAGTCTATTAAAGATCCTTATAAAACTTTTTTTACAAACATTAACGGTACATTAAACATTTTTAAGTGTGTTCAGAATTTTTCAAGTGGAATTGTCTTAAATTTTACTTCTGATAAAGTTTACTTGAATAATGAAAAAAAAATAAGTTTTAAAGAGACAGGTTATTTATTTGGAGAAGATCCATACAGTTTTAGTAAAAGTTCGGCAGATTATATTGGTCAAATTTTAAATAATTCAAATTTTAATCTAATGCCTAAAGTTTATATCACAACGTTTAGGGCGGGTAATATAATTGGTGGTGCAGATTGGGGAAAGGATAGACTTATACCAGATTATTATAGAGCACTAAAAGAAAAGAAAACATTATTAGTTAGACAAGGAAATGCAGTAAGACCTTGGCAACATGTTTGTTTTGTAGTTAAAGTAATTTCTAAGTTTATTAATTCATATAAAAAAAAATTTCAAACTGAGTTTAATATTGGGCCAAATATTAAATTAAATCACAAGGTAAACCGAGTTTTAAATATATTAAATAAATATAATGATGATCAAGTTAAAATTTTTTATTTAAAAAAAAATTTTTTTAAAGAAAAAAATTACTTGAGTATAAATACAAAAAAATTTCAAAGTTATTTTAATATAAAATATAGTTCAAATTTAGAAAATGATTTATATTTTACAAATCAAATTTATTTAAAAATTTTAAAAAATGATAAAAATAATCTAATTAATTTATTTGAGGATCAATTAAGGCAGTTTTGAAACTAGAAATTTATTAATTATTTTGTGTATATAATTTAACTCTTTTAATCCTAATCCATGATGGCATCCAATTAACATTGAGTTTTTCATAACAAAATCTGCATTTTGATATTTTTTGTATTTTATACATTTAATTTTTTTAAAACCTGGTTGTTTGGTTATATTACCAGTGAAAACAGGTCTAGTTTGAATATGATTTTTTTCTAAAAAGATTTGCAAATCATTTCTATTAAAATATTTATTTGGTTTAATGGTTAAAGGATAAGCCAATAATGCTGAGTCTGAGTTTTTATCTAACTCAGGAGTTTGAAAATAATCTGATTTTTTTTTAAAATAAAAATTATGAAAGATAAAATTTTTCTTTCTAATTGAAATATTTTTTTTTAATCTTTTAAATTGTTCTAAACCATATGCACAACCAATTTCAGAGGGTTCAAAATTATAACCGATTTCATCAAAAATAAATTTTTTGTCGTAAGGTATATTAGAAATTTTTGTTCCAAATCTATTTTTTATAGATTCAGATTTTCCATCGTATAATGATGATCTTCTTCCCCAAGATCTGAGAAGTTTAGCTTTTAAGAAACTTTTTTTATTGTTAAACCCAACAAATCCACCGTTACCTGCACAGGTGATAATATGTGAACCATAGAAACTAGTAATTGATATATCGCTGTAATGACCTGTAGATTTTTTGTTATAAAGTCCACCCAAAGTGTCAGCAGAATCTTCAATAATTAGAAGATTATATTTTTTTGCTAAAAATTTTATTTTTTTATAATTTGGTATTACCCCAATCAAATTTGGTATTACCAGCGCTGCTGTTTTTTTGTTGATTGATTTTTCAATTTTATTTTCATCAATACAAAAAGTTTTTGGATTTATATCAACAAAATTAGGAATATATCCAGACTTAATCATCATTGAAACAGTTGTAGAAAAATTAAGAACAGGTGTAATAAAATTTGAGCCTTTTTTGATAGACAATGTTTCATATGCCAACAACAATGCAGATGAACCAGAATTTGTCATTAATCCAAATTTTTTTTTGAATAACAATGATATTTTTTTTTCAAATTTTTTAGTATTTTTATTCATTTGTGTACCTTCTTTAAGTGCTTTAACAACAGCTGCTAAATCCTTATTAGTTTGTACACATTTACCGTAGCTTATTTTCATAAAGATAATTTATTTTACAATTTTTATTAAAGGAATTATATCAAATTGATGTTAAATCAATGTACAAAATTGTTTAAAATTGAGACTACAATAATTTTTTTAATTAGCATTTTTACAATTTTAAGATATCAAGGATTAATTTCACCTTATTTACATCCTAAGTTTTACTCAAACCATTCACGTTTAAATGAAGATATTTATTACAATAATCAATTTGAAACTTTTGTTTATGACCTTGTAAATTTTAATTATACAAATGATTATTTATATTTATTATTTTATCTAACTGTATGTGCAATAGGCTACATATTTACATATAAAATATTAAAAAAATATTCAATTTTATCAGATAAATTTATTTATCTTACACTATTACTTTTATCTGGGCTTGATGGTTTTATAATGTATGATGTTAAATCATCATTATCTCCCTTTACACAAAGTCCATCAACTATGTTAAGTTGGTCTTTGTTTCCAGTAACAATTTATTTTTTACTAGAGAAGCGAATATATGTTTTGTCATTGATAATTTTTTTTAATATTTTAATATCAATCAAATTCGGACTATTCCCATCATTTGTTGCACTTATATATAACCTTGTTTATGAAAAAAAAATAAAAGAAAGATTATTTCTCTTTTTACCAATAATTTTTTCTATATTTTCGTATTCTATATTTAAAACTGATATAGTTCATGAAAATATTTATAATGATATAAATGTAATAAAAAAAATTTTTGAAAATATAGGCGATTTAAGAGATTTCTTAATCTTAGAACAAAGATACTTACATTTAATTTTATTATTTTCATCTTTTTTAATATTTCTGAAAACAAACGAATTTACTCAAAAATTATCTAGTTTTTTTAAATTGCTATTTTACATCACAATTTTAATGATAATCTCGCATATAATTTACTTTAAATTTATTTTTAATTTTTACCCAGACATAAGACTATTCATGCTATCTGCAGTTGCCAATTTAGCTTTTTATCAATTTATATTTGCAATCTTATTAGTTCATATTGTCTTTAAAATTAAATCGAGCGATATAGTTAAATTTATGTTTTTGCTTTCAATTATTTATTGGAATGGTGAAGAGCATTTGTGGATTAGTAAAAAAATTTCTATCAGTCTTTTTTTGATTTCTGTTTTATTGTATTGCTATGAGAAATATAAATACAAGTTTATAAAATCAAACAATTTTATAATTCTAAT
>MDTA01024104.1_pt1 | contig 14340 bp, 13 predicted proteins | sample 811151 | NCBI WGS metagenome assembly MDTA01 (sample SAMN05326648, study PRJNA326480) | marine metagenome | isolation source: seawater | place: Indian Ocean: South | collected 2010 | reverse complement strand
TTCCTCTTCAAGTTGTAGTCAATAGAATATTACCTCACATTAACAAGGGAAGCCCTATTATTTTCCTTTCCAATTTGGAGGATGATCCAACTATAGTTAATGCACTGAGAGATTTTAGAGCTAGAGATTTCGATGTTACCGTTCTTTCACCTTCATCTCTTGAATTTGAATTTGATGCCAAGAGAATAGACCGTACAGGATATGAAGTTATGAAAACAGAAAGAGATGTTCTAATTGGAGAACTTCGTGGTCTTGGTGTTAATATCATGGATTGGGAGCCAGATATGCTATTATCAACTGCACTTGCAGGAGCAAGAGGATTTTGAGGTGATTATTTATGACAATGAATAGACCATCGGGAGATACAAAGCACCTTTATGACGGAAAAACAGTCCGCTCATCTGCTCCATCAAGAAAGAAACTTGCAGGTCAAGCAGGTGGTGGAAGCGATATTCCTAAGGATGCTATTCCTAAAGTTGAGATGCCTAGTTTTGTCGAGAGTCTTTTGGGAGGGCCAATTGTCACAAAAATGAAATTCCTCGCACCTGATAAGATGGTTCAAAATCTACAATTAGCAGTTTATGGAGTTCTTGTTGCACTCTCATTGATGACATACATGGTTTCTCCACCTGAAGGAACAATATGGTTCATGATTACAGGAAATCTTGCAATCGCTCTAATAATGCAATTAGTAATCATCGCTCTTGCCGCTGGAACTGGATTTTGGGGTACTTTTCAGAGAGATGGAAGGTATACTTTGATCAGTAATTTATTGTTTATTTTAGCAATCTTAAGATTCGCAGCATCAAAGGTCTCCCTTGCTAGTGATCCATTTGGTCTTCAAGATAGTGAAACATTGCTAAATATTCTTGTTGTCGTTTATGCGGTTCTATTGGTAATGTACTTTGAACTTGCTAATGGAGTAATTCGTTATTCTATGCTAGATACAAGTATAAGAACAAATGAAGTATATGTCATGAATCCAAAAAAGATAGTTGGAAAGTATCATCGCTCTTTACTAATCAATCCTATAGTTGCAGGATTTTTAGCAATTGTAGTTTTATCGTCTAATACAATTTTACCATTCATCGTAGGAATATTTTCTTCTGACACAGCACTAAGGATGGAAGAGTCAGTTGAATTGATTTCAGTATATGGTGTCGCATTGGGTACATTCTTCGTATTTTGTGTCGTTGGTGGACTTTTTGCACTTAATCTCCCCAACCACCTGCAAAGATTTAGAGAAAAGCGAGCGGATTAATTTAATTTAATCTGCTTAGATTTAACCAATTTAGATAATTCTTCTAATATTGATTTAATGTTATCATTCTTACAAAGTAGTTGTATTGAGTGAGGCGTTTTTGACAAAACAGAAAGTTCTTGATTTAATTTCATTTTTGAAAGTAGGTTAAACTCGAACTCTTCAAGTTCTAGATTACCAATCAAAGAAATTAGAGCAGGATAATCATTCGACTTCATTTTTTCAAAAATTGAATAAATTATTTCTTTAGCATGATTAAACTTATTTTGGGAGATTACAAGTTCTACTTTACTTGGAAGATAGTTTAGTGACCAGCAGGTAATATCTTTTTGATTTAGTTGAATAAGTAGTTCTCCTACAGATTTACTGGAATCTATTCCCTTAGTATCTATTTCTATTTTAGATACACTTCTCAAGCATCCTATAGCTTTGATATAATTTTGATTTACAATATCAGGGCCGATGGTAGTTGGCGCTAAACCTGATTGATTAGAGTAAAGGTGTCTTATTTCAATAGGAATTCCAGTACTTTGAATCGGTTCCATTGTTGATGAATGAATAATTGGAGCATCCATTCTAGTCAATTCTCTCGCTTCTCCATAACCAAGATAGGATATTGGTTCAGTTTCAATTCCCCATCTAGGGTTAACTGCAAGCACTCCTTCGATATCTTTCCACAGAATCACTTTTTCTGCATCTAAAATTCGCGCAATAGCAGTTGCTGAGTGATCGCTTCCTCCACGACCGAGTAATGCTATATTACCATCTTTTCCTTCACCAAACCAACCAGTAATAACCGGGACATCATTTAATGATTGATAGTCAAGATTTTGTTTAGAATATTCAATATCAACAGATAGAGCATTACCAATTCCATCTAGATGCAATCCAATATCTTCGGAACCGACAGGGTGGGCATTAATTCCTAGATTTTGCAGATGACAAGAAACAACTAATGCTGATAGCCTTTCACCAGCTGCTAAAAGTGTATTTACATGATTTATATCTTCATTCTTTTTAGAAATTTCACCTAGAGATTTTTCAATTCCAGACAATACCGAATCAAACATGTGGCTGAATTCTGAATTTTCTATGTTGTAAGCAAAACGAATATGTTGTCTGCGCAAATCATCAACCAGTCTAGTAGCATATTTTGGTTCATTTGCAGCTCTCATTAGTCTATCAGTCGTACCCCATAAAGCGGAAACAACAATTACAGGCCTGCCAGGAAAGTTTTGAACAATTTTGGCAATTTGGTCTAAATCCGAATTATCTCTAAGACAAGAACCTCCGAATTTGTGTACTGAAATTGAATCATCATTCAATAAAACCACCTCTTAAGGCCAAATCGCAAATTGTTAATTTAGCCATTGCTTCTACTACAGACACAGCCCGAGGTCCTAGGACGGGGTCATGACGCCCTTTAACAGCTAAAATCTCTTTTTTGTTAGTTTTAAGATTTAGAGTCAACTGCTCTTTAGCAATACTTGAAGGTGGCTTGAATGCAACTTGACAAATTAAATCAGACCCAGTAGAAAGTCCAGCTAATGCACCATCCGGTTTTTCACCCTCGAGTATTGGTTTTTCATTTGTGCCTCCCCATGAATTATTATGCGAACTTCCGCTCATCTTTACAACGTCAAAACCATGTCCAAAAGAAACACCTCGAGCAGCTGGAATAGACATCATGGCCCTAGATAATGCTGGTTCTAACCCATCAAACCATGGTTCACCAATTCCTAAAGGCATTCCAGAAATACAAAGTTCTACTTTGCTACCTATTGAATCCAGATCTTTTCTTTGAGAATTAATTAAATTAATCATTTCTTCAACTACATCCGGATCTCTGCATCTAATCTCTTTGCAGTGCTCATTGAACCATTTTTCTGGACATTTGTTGATCGGTTTTGCTTGAATATTTCCTACCGCGCTAACGTGTGCATTGAACTTGATTCCTAAATCTAAAAGAATGGGGTCAATAATTGCAGCAGCAGCAACTATCGGGGCGGTCAGCCTAGCACTTGATGTGCCTCCACCTCTTAGGTCTGCTTCGCCCTTGGTTCTCTTCATCATAACCATATCTTGATGGCCAGGGCGTGGATGGTCTGGAAGAAACGAATAATCAGATGTTCTAACATCGCTGTTTTTAATAGAAATCTCGATTGTTTCTCCAGTTGTTACATTGTTGGAAATACCGGATAAAGTTTCTACATTATCTGGCTCTTTACGCTTACTGGCGTATTTACCTCCGGGTTTTCTTTCATCCATTGCTTTTTGAATTAGTTTTCTATCTATTTTGATTCCTTTGGGAACTCCGTCTAAATATGCTCCAACTAGTGGGCCATGACTGGTTCCAAACAGAGTAAATTGAAGGCTTTCACCTAATCTCATCTGCATGTGTATCAAACAACCCAACCGCTATTCATTGATGAAGTTGTGCAAATTACTCTAAATCCATCTCTTCGCTTTCAGAATTTAGGAATTTTGTCGCTGTAATGGTACATTTGTATTTACCTTTAGAGAAAAGACGCTCAATTCTTTCAACAGTTTGCGGTGTGATTGATGGAATTATAACTACAACCGCTGGTCCTGAACCTGACATGCCAGCTGCTCTAGCACCATTAACAAAAGCATCATTAGCCATTCTTCTACCTTCTCCATCATTCAACACTCCACTTACAGCACGACCATTCCATGTTATGCTATTCAATAAATCACCTTCCTGTATCGCACTGAGTGCTTGTTGAAAATCATTGTAAAATGGTTGAAAATCTTCTAGAGTTAATGGTTGCTTTTCTTTATCTCTAGATAGAATCAATACAGTCCATTCGTTACTTTCAGGACCTCTGCCTTGCATTATGACCCCTTCTTCAATGGAATCGGAATTAATATCAATCAGTTTCCAACCTTTAGAAGAACATGCCCAAGAATCATCGATTGAACCAGTTAGTGAAACGCCCGCTTGAAATTGAGCTTGTGCCGATAATTCTACAATTCTATGATTTTCCAAATCAATTTTTGTTGCGTCACAGAGACTTCTAAATGCTGCGATTGAAACAGCAGCACTAGATTTCAACCCCTGTTTGGGAGGGATTTTTGAGGCAATTGCCCAATACAATTCATTAGGATTAAGGTTGTTTGGTAAATTATAACCATTATTCATCCAAACTTGAATTACGGCATCGAGTAGCCCATCAGGATCTTTTAGTTCCCTCTTACTTGGCTTATCTAGTAATCTTACAGCAACAGGAAGATCAAGTGCGATACTAGAACCATAACCAGTACCTGCTGCGTGTAGAAGGCTACATGCTCCATGAGCTTCTCCACTGCCCAGTATAGCCATTTTTTTCACCTTTCACTGACTCGACTGTTGATTTTTTCCCCAATATGTCTTGAACCTACATCATTCCAACCAAGAATTGAGTCTCCTTTTTTTAGTGATGTGATTGAAACCAAGTCTCCATCAGATTTTATCAAACGTACCGTCTCCGCCTGTTGTAGAAACATAGAAGCCGGTTTATCAAAAATATTATGCCAATAAATGTGTAAAAATGGCCTTTTTTCAATTTTTAGACGGCCAATTTGTGCAATTCTTGTTTTACCGCTTACACTACAAATAAGCACAGAATCATTTGACTTTAATTCAGATAGATATTTTGTTTTTCCACTTGCCATTAAAACATATGAGTGAGGAGGCCCTGCATTTACTCTAAATGGTCTTGGAGGTACATACTCTGATTCTAAAGTTTCACCATGAACTAAAACTAGGCTGGAAGCAGTAGAACCGATTAGTAATCCTTCTCCTTCTTCGAGTATTGTTGTTAAATCAATACAGTATCTTTCTCCTACCCCTCCATCTTCAATAGATTTTATTGTGTGTGAAACTATTTCTAAAGAGTCATTTTCGGTAACATCTAGTTGCTCATTTATTGTATTATTTTCCATTCTTTGAGATTTTGTAATCAATGCGGCTTCTATGATTGATTTTTCGTTTCCAACAATTATGGCATCTACGCCAGACTCTAGAGCGAATCCAGCCCCTTGAGCTTCGCTTATACTCCTAATCTTTGCAGCTATTTTTGTAGGTGTGTTTTGACTTGCAGCAATCAAATTTTCAATAGGAATCATCGACCAGTTTTCAAATTCAAGAACTATCCAATTGACTATTCCTACCATTTGTCTAGCATCATCTTGGTTATTTTGATCTTTTATTATAACTATTGAACCAATGACTTCTTGGTCTATTTTAATGGTCTTTTTGTCACAAATCATGGTCTCTTTTCCAGATATCTTTTCAAAAGATAGATATCTATCAAAATCATATTCATTAATGAACTCACTTGATTCACGACAATCGAGCCATAATTCCATTATAACACCTCACAGCGAACATTCTTTCATGGCATTCTCTACTGAATAATCGTGATGTACTAATAGAACCAGTGCCCTTGCTATTGATTCTATATTTGGATGTGCAAAAACTTGCCTTCCCATACAAATTCCAGATGCCCCAGAATCTAATGCATCTCGAACCATAGTCAAAATTTCTTTACTGTTTCCCGTAGAAGGGCCTCCTGCGACTAGAAGTGGAATAGGTACAGATTTTGTGACCTGGGAGAAACTTTCTTTGGTACCGGTCCAGACAGTTTTAGCAGCGTCACATCCTAATTCAAAAGCCAGCCTTGCCGCGTGAGCATAACCATTAGTCATGTCATCTTCTAATATCTCTAGATTTGGTCCTCTCGCATAAATCATGCCAAACATCGGAATTTCTTCATGAAATGCTTGCCTACTAATTTCACCCATTCTTTGAATCATTTCGGGTTCATTTTCACTTCCTATGTTAACTTGGCATGAAACACCAACCGCTCCTCTAGGTTTTACTTCATCAACTGAACCAACTAGAACTTTATTTGAGGAATTTTTTCCACCATGCCGTGTAGAAGCAGATAAGTGTATTATCATGTTAGTATTAGTATTTTGGCAGAGGTAGTTGTAGTGACTTACTATTCCCTTGTGTGCAATAATTGCATCAACACCAGCAGAAATCAAAGATTTAATTGTAGATTCAATATCAACTAAACCATCAACAGGATAGTCGGATACTGCGTGGTCAATCGGAATCCAAACGCCACGGCCATTTGGGAGGATTTTTTCCAGCAAATCCCGCTTGCTCATGCTTGGGGGAATAGTTCCTCCCTCTCAATCCTTTGCTTTATTTTGTATATATTAAAAATTCAAAAATCCATCATTTTTTGACTTAACTTTCGACCGATGCTTCAATAGACATGTTCGTTATCGGCTATGCATGGACCCCTCCTCAGTTGGACTAATGGCCTTTATGGGCGGTGGTTTTTTACTTGGAATGTGGTACATTCTTGTTCGAAAAGATGCAAAATTAAACATGCGACCGGGGATGTCTGCCGAAGGTCTTAGGCAAGGTTCAGGTGCTCCAAGTTTTGGTCAAACCAAGCAAGAGATAGATCGGAAGTTAGCTCTGGTCGAAAATCGTAGAAGGCGCCAACAAATAATAGATTCTAGATTAGCCGTACAAGAGGCCGAACGAATGGCTTCTGAACAAGCAAGATTACTTGAGGAAGAAGCACAAAGAGAACGCTTGCGACGTGAAGAAGACAAGAAGAAGGCTGAGGAAGAGCGACTTCGCCGAGATGAAGAAGAACGCCGTCGCCGAGAAGAGGCAGAAGAAAGTGAGCGCGCTCGCCGGGAAGAAGATGAAAGACTGGCTAAAGAACGTGAAGAAGAAGAAGCTCGCCTACAATCGGAAAGGGAAGAACTTAGGCAGTTAGAAATGGCAGCCGCTGAAGAGCAGAGGCTTGCTGAATTAGAGGCAGCAAGGGTCCAAGAAGAAATGGAATCAAGAGCAGCAGCTGAAGCAGCCATGGCTGAATTACAAGCAAGACTTGCTAGAGAAGGTGCTATGAGCGGTGATGTTCAAATTTCCTTGATGTGGGAAAATTACAATGATTTAGATTTGCATGTTGTATGTCCTTCCGGTGAAAGAATTCACGGAGGAAATAAGAAATCTGAATGTGGCGGTGAATTGGATGTTGATGCGAACGTCCGTGCAGAAACTAAAAAACCGGTTGAAAATGTAGTATGGGAAGGAGTTTCTGCACCTCCTGGCACATACCAAGTTTATGTCCACCATTACAAGAAGCATAGAAAACGAAAAACCCGAGATCCGACAAAGTTCCAAATTATTGTTAACAATGTTGGAGACTTTAGAGAGTATCATGGCGAACTAACTCATGGTGACCCAATTAAACTTGTATGCCAGTTTGAAGTCCCTGAGAGAAGCGAACAACAGGATTATGAAAAGCAAAGAATGGAAGAACAAATGCGTTTAGAAGCCGCTGAATCATCTCGATTAGAAAGTGAACGTGATGAATTAGAACGCCAGAGACAAGAAGAGATGGCTTCTGTTGAACAACAGAGACTAGCCGAAATTGAAGCGGCAAGGCAACAAGAAGAGATGGAATCTAGACAAGCAGCAGAAGCAGCAATGTCTGAACTTCAACAAAGATTAGAGAGAGAAGGTGCTCGTTCGGGAGATGTACAAATTTCATTAATGTGGAATAATTACAATGATCTAGATTTGCATGTTGTATGTCCTTCAGGTGAGAGAATTCATGGTGGAAATAAAATTTCAGCCTGCGGAGGTGAACTGGATGTTGATGCTAATGTACGCCCAGAAACCAAAAAACCAGTTGAGAATGTAGTATGGGATGATAATACTGCTCAACCAGGAGAATATCAAGTATATGTTCACCACTATAAGAAACATAACAAGAGACGTACAAAGGACCCTACTAAGTTCCAAGTTATTGTGAACAATGTTGGAGACTTACTTGAGTTCAATGGTGAATTAACTCATGGTGATCCAATCAGTTTAGTAGCGCAATTCAGAGTCCCAACAACGGAAGAGAGAAATGCTAAAATTGAGGAGCTAAGAGAGCAAATGAAGGCAATTTCTGGAAACTTTGAGAAGTCAGGGGAAGAAGAAGTCACAGTTGAAGAAGTTGCAGATGCAGTCGGAGTTTCTATGGAGGAGGCTGCTGAAATTCATCAAAAGGCGGATTCTGATGGAGATGGTTCAGTATCAATTGATGAGATTTTGAAAGCTACTGAAGAACTTCAAATTATTGATGAAGAACCAGTAGTCATAGAAGAACCTGAGGTAGAAGTTGAAGAGTTAGATGATTAAATTAACAAATTCTGATTAGGAAAGGATATCTAGTAATTTCCCACTTTCACTTGCTTTCTTTATTGAGCGGGCAATACGCCTACCTGTCGACATTCTTTCTTCATTGATGTCAGAATAAGGAGATCCTCCAATAAATGGGTTTGAGCCAGCAACAATTCGAGCACTAATTTCAAAAACCTTGAACTCTAATTTGTCAGTAACGATAGTCTCTAAACAGAAAGGACCAATCATGCCTCGACTTCCTTCTTCCAATTCAAAGGATGCTGCTACAGTCCCTTCAGCCATTTCAAATGCACGCGGCAGAAGAGATTCTCGTATAACTACAGGCTGATTTCCGGTTACAACAAAAGAAGGTTCAAGATTCATTTCCCTTAGATCTCTAAGAGATCCCAATTTGTAAAATTCATCAACATTAGATTCATCTCTCCTATCCATCGATAGTAACTCTAGTCTGCCAAGATTTTTACCAGCATTTGATTTTCTACCTTGAACTTGGAAGCCATCGTCAGCAGTCGGATCGAAATAAAAATGAAGATAATATCTGCAGCCCAAGACGTATTCTTGTATCGTAAATTCTTCTTCAATGTCGACATTTCTTCTAAAATCTCTATAGTCTCTAGCAATAAAATATCCTCTTCCACCCTTTGCTCCGGCATACTTCACAATTACTGGACCATCTATATCATGAGGATCTTCGAGGACTTTTGGCATATCACATCCGCCATCTTCCAGCCAAATTCTCTGCTTTTGCCTGCTACTTTCCCAATTCAAAATCCCACGATTCCCAAAAGTAGGGACTTGTAGATTTTTGTAATTGGTAGCGCCTAAATATTCGACTAAAGATCCATGAGGTATTATTATCACATTTCTTTCACGGAACCACTCGGCATAGTCTAACATTTCTCTGTAATTCTCTAGCATAAGCCATTCATCAGGCTCTGCTCCTGGAAATGCTTTGTAGAATCTTCTTCTATTTTCGCCAACTGCAATTCCTAATGTTCGGAAACCTTCTTTTTTGGCACCATGAAGTATTTGGAGAGATGAATGAGAAGCAACAACACCGATAGTAAGATTTTCATGGTCGTAGTCTGCAAGCCAACTTGCCAATACCCCTGTATCTACGCCCATGTCGAGGGGTTTCGTATTCCCCCTATGAGCATTATGTATCTATTCAATATTTTTGTATTAATTTAACTATTGAAATTATTTCCAAAAAAAATTTGACAATGAAGAGTTCAAGTCTTAGGAGTGGATGCATTGCCATGGCAGAAGTTCCATCAGAGCGGAGGATGACCTACGGCGGATATTTACGATTGGAAGATTTATTACAATTACAGGAAGGTCCAGAAGGCTATAGTCCATCTCCTTGTAATGATGAAACACATTTTATCATTGTACATCAGGCATTTGAATTATGGTTTAAATTGATTCTATCTGAGTTGAAGAGTGCTCATCAAATTTTAAATTCGGATAAAGTCGATGAAAAGGTAATGCCGAAGTTGGTTCATCATTTAGAAAGAGTTACCTCTATATTCAATCTAATGTCACAACAGTGGAAAGTAATGGAAACACTAGCTCCTCAAGAGTTTTTAGCATTTAGAGATAGACTTGGGACATCTTCTGGATTTGAATCATGGCAGATGAGAGAAATGGAAGTACTTCTAGGGTTGAATCATGAAGAGTCGAGTGAAATGAACCCCCTTGGGCACATGCGTAAACTGTCAGGAGAAGGAAAAATTTCTAAATCAGTCCTAGAAAATTTTGAACGAATATCCTCTCAGCCATCGATAAAACAATGTTTAGAAGACTGGCTTTCTCGAACACCAATTAATGGCTCAGTTCACACAGATGAAGGAGATTTGGAAGTAGTAAACAGTTTCATCGATGGGCATATACAAGCAATGAGAGACCACACAGAAACAGTAATCTCTCATATTGTTGAAATTGGTCATGGAGAAGAATCAAAAGTTAGGCCTAGATTGGAATCATCAATTGTTCAGGCTGAACAATTTCTAAGGCCAGAAGGTGTTGTCAATCGCTCTAGAGCTGGTTTATTATTTATTGAATCATACAGGGATTTACCATTACTTTCATGGCCGAGAATTCTTATTGATTCATTTGTAGAATTAGAACAATCAATGTTATTATTTAGAAATTCTCATGCGAGAATGGTTGAAAGAATGATAGGTAGAAGAATGGGGACAGGAGGTTCAAGTGGTGTTGACTACTTGGATATGACACTAAAGTATCGAATTTTTGTTGATTTATGGGCAGTGAGGACAATTCTTGTAAAAACTGACAAACTAACAAATGTTAGAAATCCGGAATATTATGGATTTAATCATAAAGATTGAAATCACTCATGAGGATCTATATCAATAGGGATTAATTCATGTTCATATTCGTATAGAGCAATTTTTAGAGGATCTAAGACGAATCTAACGGATGCTTCTTCGAATCCATATAGTGAAACGAGTTCATCCTTAAAGGCTACACGTAGGTCTTCTTCGCCAGCATATAGTGGAGCTCCCATTCCAATTTGTAATGCTCTTGCACCAATTATTCTAGCACGTTCGAAGCGAGTATGAAGTCTTGCTGGTTTTACCATTTATTTACACCTGCGACCCTTAGTCGCATGCAGCCGTAATATCAACTGTTTTTGAACCTAACCCATATTATGTGGTGGTATTATTCCTGTTCTAAATCGGGTATTTCTTTGCCTTGCCTTCTCAGTCCTTGGAACATTATGAGCGCAGGAAGGAGAATTAGGAATAACATTATTCCAACAAATAATGCAAGAGTTGAAGGCTTAATTTCTTCTGATACTGATTTTTCGTCACTGATTTCTTGTTCTTGATTGAAATCAAAATTACCCAGAGGTTGTGAAGATGCTGATGTCAAATTCGCAATTCCGATGTCTTCGAGCATAAACACAATTCTACCATCCCAGTTATTTGTCCAACTGGTCAGGTTTGCAGATTTATTTCCAGAATCAAATGAGAGAAATGAACTGGCAAGATATTGATGAGAATAGTTTTCAAATTCATGAGGAGTTTCTTCTAGCATCCACAAATTAAGATTGTACCCGGAACTTGCATTCCAGTAAAGAGTGCCATTATTTAGTTCAATATTTTCAATTCCTGAAAATGAACTATTGACTTCATTTATTGCTTTACTAATTTCTAATCCTTGACTAGAACCGGTAAGCAGGCCTTGTCCGTTAATTACTATCGAAGGAATAAATAAAAGCCGATATTGGTTATCAAACTTCATTTTAGAGTATTGAAAAAATGATAAATCGGAAGTAGAGGGGTGGTGTTGGATAATTACAGAATCATTATAGTCGATTTGCTTCATCTCGTGTTCTATTTCTAGACAAGGTTCACACCAGTCTGCGCCGAAATACTCTATCAGATTACTTGGCTGCCAAGATATACAAGATTCTTCATTCAAACATGATGAATCTAAAACATGGACGTCAATTAGAGTAATTTTTTCTTGTTGATTAGATTTTTCAGCGTCAATATTTTCTATTGGCAATGAATAAAGGATAATTAGCAATGTAATTACTAATGAGAAGCATTGACGATAGGGGCATGTGTTGAAAAAGGGCGTACACTTCCGTCTATCCATGGACACTGCTTGGTGGCGACGCCCATCAATATTACCATTGGTAATTTTTGTAATGGCTATTTTGATAATAGTCGTTGGAGGTTCGATAAGGATTAATGATGCTGGTGAATCATGTCCAGACTGGCCTAAGTGTTTCGGTACTTACGGCTTCGATATATCTCCCGAAGAGCAGGGTAAATATTGGGAAGAAAATCCTGATCAAATCGATTCTAGGGGAGAGAATCACCGTTATACTGTGTTTGAAATTTTTGTCGAATGGTTTCACAGGCTACTTGTTGGAATTGTAGCTATCCCTATAATTCTAAATTTGATAATTTCAAGAAGAAAGCAGGAAATTTATGGCAGGTCTAATTATCATGCTTCCATCTTAATCACTGCACTATTATTTATCCAAGCGGCTGCAGGTGCTACAACGGTATTTTTCGATAATGTAGACTGGTCAGTAGCTCTACATCTTTCATTGGCTTGTATATTCTCCGGTGCTATAATTTGGCAATACCTACTGATGAGGACTAAAGAAGGCGCTAGTTGGAATTTTCTTTCTGTCACAGAGGACTTTATTCAGACGAATAAAAAGAGATTTGATTCCATTGCAATTTCCGTTTTATTTTTGCTAATTTTAGGTGCTTGGGTTTCATCAACTGCGGGAGGCCAGTATAATCAATCTTGTTCAATAGGATTTCCTGATGCTTGGCCACAGTGTAATGGCTCATTTCTTCCTTCTCTAGACGGACCCGGAGTTCTAATTCAAATGATACATCGTATTGGAGCATTAATTATTGGTTTGGTGCTAGTTGTATCAATTTTTAAGTTCAAAAGTCAAAATACGGAAATAAAGGAATCTAATACTTATTCTAAATATCTTCACGCCACAGCAGGGCTCTGGTTTTTGAATCTTTTAATAGGGGCGAGTTACCTTATTTTTGCTGAATCGGGAGATTTCCCTGAATGGCTTTCATTATTACATTTGGTTGGTGGAGTTAGTTGTTTCCTGGTTTCTTTGATTTGTCCATTTATGATTAGACTATCGATGATATCAAAAAGACTACCCTCAACCGAGGAATGATACCATGGGCTCTGAACCAAATTCTGCGGAAGATAGTCATCCAGGCTGGATTAGTGTTTTTGTCCAATTAATGAAACTTAGAGTAATAGTATTACTCCAAATTACCGCAATTTGTGCAATCTTAGTTCATGATTTATTATCTAGACATGGTTTAATTGAGGTGGATAGAAGTTGGAGCGATACGGCATATACAATAGTAATTACCGTAATTGGTGGAACATTATCTGCTGGAGGGTCAAATGCAATCAATATGTGGTATGATTCCGATATAGATCCATTGATGAAGAGGACCAAGAATAGGCCAGTTCCCAAAGGATATATATCGCCCAGAGGAGCATTATTTTTTGGTTTAGTAATCTCTATTATAGGTTCGTCAATTTTCTTTATAGTCAGCTGGAAAGCAGCTTTTTGGTCGTTTTTTTCTGTATTCTTCTATGTGATTGTATATTCAATCTGGCTGAAAAGAAGAACACCCCAAAATATAGTAATTGGAGGCGCAGCAGGGGCTACACCCCCATTGATTGGGTGGGCGGCAGCTGCTGGAGGTTCAATAAGTGGAATCAATCCCTTTGACTTAGGCTCCCCCATACCTTGGATGTTATTCGCACTAATTTTCTTTTGGACACCACCTCATTTTTGGGCTTTAGCACTTTATCGTTCAGGTGAGTATGCCAAGGCTGAAGTTCCAATGATGAATGAAGTAAAAGGAGCTAAACACACAATTTTGCAATCAAAAATATATTGTGGACTGTTAATTTTACTAGGTTCAGTTCCATGTTTTTGGCCAGAATCGGGCTTACCTCTGCTTTGGGCCTTCACTAGCGGGATACTCACTTTTTGGTATGCTCTATCTGTATGGAGAATTGATCCAGATGAAGGGTTGGATGAAAATGGTAGGATGCCTAAGGCAGCAAAATCCTTTTTCCGCTCACTGTACTATCTTGGCTTGATGTTCTTAACATTGGTATTGATATGCTTAATTCCTCCAAGTAGACTTGGTATAATGGGTCCATTGTGAAACTGATTTTTAATCGACCGTCATGTTCATGACTGAAACTAAAGTCGCAGGGCTGTTTGCGGCAGTCGCATAGCCTGGCCATTGCGCCGGATTGCTAATCCGGTGGTGTCTCACCTCGGGAGTTCGAATCTCCCCTG
>MDTA01055892.1_pt1 | contig 14346 bp, 14 predicted proteins | sample 811151 | NCBI WGS metagenome assembly MDTA01 (sample SAMN05326648, study PRJNA326480) | marine metagenome | isolation source: seawater | place: Indian Ocean: South | collected 2010 | reverse complement strand
TTATAACCTACTAGTAAAAATATATTCTTTATGTTGTTTTCTTTAAGCTGAAGTAAAAGATGTTCTAGAAAAGGTTTTCCAGCAACCATTACCATTGGTTTTGGAATTTTTTTTGTAATATTGCCTAATCTTTTACCATATCCACCGCAAAAAATTACAGCCGTTTTAATCATTTAATTTTTTTTTATTTTTTTGTCTTAATTTAAAATTGTAAAGAATTAATTTTTGAATTATATACTAAATTCATTAAATTTATTAAATATAAGTAAAATTTTTTATAAATAATTACTGTTTTGAGTCTCATTACAAACATAATAAAACTTTTTGTTTTTGAAAAAAAAATAAAATTGGTATTAATGTTTTTTTTTGTATTGTTAGTTACTTTTCTTGAAGCTTTTGGTATTGCCCTCATATTTCCAGCAGTATTAATTATAACTGATGGCAATACGAGCAATGTATTTTTTAATTTTTTTGATAATCTGACAAATTATTTTGGTTTTAGTAATACTACATTATTTTTTTTAGTTTTTTTCTTAGCAATATATATAATTAAATTTTTTGTTTCAGTTTTGTGTGTTTTTTTTCAATATAACTTTGCCTTTAATTTCTATAAAAATATCTCAGCCAAAATTTATAAGAGCTACTTATCAAAAAAATTCTTAGATCATATTAATCTAAAATCTTCAGACCTGATAAGAAAAATATCTTCTGACATTGACCAGGCTACTATTAATTCTGTTTTGCCACTTTTTACCCTTGTAACTGAAATAACAATTATGTTTGGAATTTTTCTTTATCTTCTTTTTTTAAATTTAAAACTTACCTTATTTGTATTTTTCGTTACTTCTACGTTAGTTTTTTTATATTTTTTGGTAACTCATAAAAGAACAGATTATTGGGCAAAAATTCGATTAAACAGTGATACGTCAAAAATAAATTTAATGCAGCAATCATTTATAACGATAAATGAAATAAAAATTTTATCTGCAGAAAAATTAATGGAGAAAAAATTTGACCAATACAATGATAATGCCTCAAAAGCTTATAAATTTCAGGCAACAATATTAGAGTCTTCAAAATATTTTATAGAGGTAGCAGGCATAACAATGTTTGTGTTACTTGTACTTATATTTTATGAGAAGATAAATACAGATTTTATAGGTTTAATTAGTGTATATGCTGCATCAGCCTTTAGATTTTTACCTAGTATCAATAGATTGATAGTTGCTTCCCAAAAAATTAGATATGCTGGCCCATCTGTTAAAGAACTGCTCTTTGAAATTGATAATCTAATTAATAAAAAAGAGGATGTATTGAATGGCTCAGATATTATTACATTTGATAAAAAACTGGAGTTTAAAAATATAAATTTTAATTTTTCAAAGAACATTATTATGAAAAATTTAAATTTAACCATAAACAAGTATGACAAGATTGGTATTAAAGGTCCGAGCGGCTCAGGAAAATCAACTTTTCTTTATATATTGTCTGGTTTAATTAAGCCACATTCAGGTGAAATATTTGCAGATGGAAATATAGTAAATTTAGAAAATAAAAATTGGTATAAAAAAATTGGATATACTCCACAATTTATTAATTTGATTGATGATACTATCAAAGAAAATATAACTTATGGTTTAAATCTTAATGATAAAAGGAAAACAGATAACGATTTGTCATCAATATCAAAAGTATGTCTTTTAGATGAATTTTTGAATAAGACCAGTAATGGTTTGGAGTCAGTAGTTGGAGAAAATGGTATAAAGTTGTCTGGTGGACAAAAACAAAGAATAGGAATTTCTAGAACTTTATTTAGAGATCCTGAAATCTTGATTTTAGACGAGTCTACCAGTTCTTTAGATTTAGATTTAGAGAAAAGTTTATTGAAAAATATTTTTTCCTATGGAGTAAAAAAAACAATCGTAATTGTAAGTCATAAAGAAACAACACTTGAGTATTGCGATAAGGTTTTTAATTTTGAAAACTATCAATTTAATCAAGTTAAATAATGTTTGTAGATAATAATTGGTATGGTCAGCGATCAACATTAGCTGAATATTGTAAAATCAAAGATCACTATGCTTTCGCTGCAATTCAACACGGCTTACTATCTAGAAGCCAAGAAAAAGATCTAGGAAAAAGAAGATTTTCTTATATCCCTTATTTATGCTGGAATTATAGAGTAAAAAAAAAATTAAAAAAAAAAGGTATTAAGAATGTAAATATAATAGGATCGCCTTTTTTATATTTAGATAAAATTTATAAAAATAAAAAAAAAAATAATTTACAGTCAGGAACTATAGTTTTTCCATCAAAAAGCACATATGAGTTAAATAGAGATGTTAATTATGTAGAGTTGATTGAAAAGGTTAGTAAAAAATATCCAGGTCCATACACAGTTTCTATATATTATGCAGATCTTAAAAAAGATTTATCTGTTTTTAAAGAAAAAAAATGGAAAGTTGTATCTTTTGGAAAAAGATCAGATAAAAATTTTTTAAAAAAAAATTATTTAGAAATTTTAAAAAATAAAAATGTAGTTTGTACATCAATGAATACAGTTTTTTTCTATTCAGCTTATCTAAAAAAAAATGTTAAACTATTATTGAATAATAAAAATTCAAAAATTGTATTGACATCTGATCGAAATCAATATCTTACTCAAAAATCACTAGAAAATGAATATCCAGGAATTTTATCTAATAAATTATCAATAAAAAAACTTTATGAAATTTCCTGTTTTGAGTTGGGGAAAAAATATTTAAAATCTCCTGAAGAAATAAAATATTTATTAGGTTGGAATAGATACTCTACTAAATTACTTTCCAGATTAATATCTTACTATATGGATTTCATACATTATTTAAAATATAAAAAAAGCTTGAGAAATGATTAACACTAAAAAATTAAATTGGATTAATACAAAAAAAGTCAATATTTTCACAATAGATGAATTTTTTAACAACGAATATTTTGAATTAATTGAAAATAATTTTCCTGATTTCGAGTCGATAAATAAAGAAAACTTTTTTAAATTTGAAAATAACAAATTTGCAATAACTTCAGGATCAAAAGAATATAAGGATTTTATTTTATCTAACAGTGTTTTAAAAAATTTTGACGATTTAATAAATAGTAATAATTTTAAAAAATATTTTTTTTATAATTTGTATAAAAAAATATTATTTTCAAGAGGAGTAGATTTTAAACATTTTCTAAAAATGATAAAAATCCCAAAGTTTGTTGATAATATTGAAACAAATTTTTTTAGTAAAAATTTTTCTATATTTTCAAAATACAGAATTACTATTCAATACTCATATATAATGAATAATGGAAAAATAGTTCCACATGCTGATGCAGGTGATAAGCTACTTACTCTGCTTTTATTTTTTCCAAAATACAAAAAAGAATCTGAGTATTTCATCAAAGAAAAAAATTATGGTACAACATTCTGGGACTCAAATTACAAAAATTTAAGTAATAGTCATCTTAATAATCCATTGCATCAAAAAGAATTTATTAATAAAAGTAAAATTTTATATAAGGCAGATTTTTTAAAAAATTTTTGTGTTGGTTTTATTAAAAATAAACATTCTTGGCATTCTGTAGAGCCAATAGATATAAGTAATGACTATATTAGAAAATCAATAAATATAAATATCTATTATTAAGATTTATTCCAAATTTGATTATATGTGTTTTCAAAATCTTTATTCATTCTTAATTGATCCAGGTTTGTTTTCTTTCCTGATGAGTATAAGTTGAATCCAGAGTCAGACATTATTTTTTGAATCAATTCAAATTGTTTTCCAAATTTCTCATTTACCTCGACTAGTACAGAAATACATGTGTTGTTTTTAATTGTTTTTCTTCCACCTTTTAAAATCAGATCCTCTACACCATCAACATCAATTTTAATCAATGATGGAACTTTAAGAATTATTTTATTATCAATTAAATAATCAAGATTAAATCCTGGCATCAAATATCTTTCATTATGAGAAAAAGTATTTCCATCATGACCATAGTCAACGCCAAAACTTGACAAAGCACCACCTTGTATAGTCTCATTAATTTTAAAAAAATCACATTTATTCTCATCAAATAAAGGAAATGGATAAATTGTAATTTTATTTTCATTTTTATTTAATTGACAATTTTTTGCTAAGAGAGGCAAATTATAGAATGAGCTCTCAAATGCATGGACATGGCCTTTATTTATTTTTGCAAAATAATTTGAATAAATTCCTATATTGGCGCCTATGTCAATAAAATCACCATCACCATTATAATTTTTAATCCATTTAATCGTATCTGGCTCCTTATCGAAAAAAGTTTCTGCTCTGAATTTTGTTATAGAATTAATCACATAAAATTTTAAATTTAAATTATCACCTAATTGAATTTTATGAATGTGTTTTGCTGAATTTTCTAATTCGTCTTCCCAGAACAGTTTTTTTGAATATTTTGAAATTAAGTTTGAAAAGTTTGAACCAAATAAAATTGAAATCTTTATAGGTAAATGAAGCAAAAATTTAATAATTTTTCTTAATTTTTTTTTCATTAATTTTTAACATTTCTGATTTATATTTTAGCCATTCGGATGAAAAGTCACAATTTTTATAATTTTTAAACCAGGGCCCACCCTCAGTATAATGAATTGCATTAGGTATATTTTTCTTATTTTTTTTGTACCAACCAACCAGCCAATTCCAGGAATAATCAATTTCTCCAATTAGATTGTTTTTAAGCCAACCAAATCTGTGAAGATATTTACCTGTTTCATTATTTACAGTCCTAATGTTTAATTTTTTATTTTCTGGATGAGAACAATTCCAAAGAACCATTGATGACCAGTTTTTTCTTGGGTATATAAGCTGTTTTCTTCCATCCATTTTTACTTTTGATGATGGCTTATAGTTATGTTTAACACACATTACAGCGTACTTTTCATTTATTTGATTAAGTAAATATTTTATGTCACTTAACCATAAAAAATCACAATCACAAAATATTGCCCAACCTTTGTATTCATTTAAATAAGGGACCAAGAATCTTGAGAATGTAAATTCTGTAGAACTGAGTTTATCATCTTTTCGATAAAGAATTTTTTTTTCTTCAAGATTTTTTTTTTTTAAAAGTTTAATGTTTGTTTTTATAGTTGAATTTTTCTTTATACTAAATTTACAAACCTCGCTTGCAATTTTTTCTCTACTATCATACCCAATATAAATGTTTATTTTCATTATTAAATGAATTTTTTAAAAAATTCTTTCATTTCTTTATTAAATATGATCATAAACATTACTAAAAATATAATAGTGAAAATTAATGTTAATAATAAATTTTTACTAATTTCTTTTTCAGTAAGATCTTGAGTTACAAAATATAATTCAGAGTCTTTTAGTTTTTCAAAAGTATCCTTTATAAATAAACTCTCTGCTTGCTTATCACTTTTTGAAACATCCTCTCTTCTGATTATAATTTCAGTTTTATCCTCGAATGGTTTACGAAGCACCATTGCTGATGTAGATTGATTTATATATTTCTCAACTACAATATCAGTTTCTTGGATAAATAGATCTCTTTGTTGATTAATATAAGATAAAACTTCATTCTTACATTTGTCTACATTTGATTGGTCAGTAAATAAAATTTCTATAGATAAATCGTATGTGCTTGGTTTAATTGAAATATTTCTTTTTTTTGCTTGATTGGTTCTATCACAAAAATCACCAGAACTTATTTTGTTGTAAATTCTTTCTCCTACAAATTTCATTGTGAAGAAACCGTATAAAGTTGAAAATTCAGGGATAAATTGTAACTTTTGAATATTTAATATTTTGTCATATTCTTTAACCAGTTTTATATTTGTACTCAAAACAATTGTTTTGTAGTTTAATTTTAAATTACTAAAAACTAATAGAGTTAACAAAGACACAGAAATTACTAAAAATAATATTCGTTTGAGTTTACTAGTTTTCATTTATTTAAAGATATATATAAGTCTTAAAAGTTTAAAATATGTTCAGGGAAGACTATATAATTTACAATAGAAGTCTAGAAAATTTTTTTATTGATTTAAGTTCATTCTTAATAATTTTGACAATTTTATTTATTATTTTTTTAAAAGGAAAAATAAATAAAAAAATGTTAATTTTTTTTGGACTTTATTCTTTAACTCCATTTATATTTAATGATATTTTAATAGACTCAAGTAATTTATGGGATCAATATACAAATACATTTTTTACACTAGAGGCAAGAAATATTTTTTTAGACGTAAATCAATATATCTCATATACAGATTTTGGACATTACAACGAAAAGCAGAGAAAAATACTTCTTTTATCTAATTATTACGCAATCTTACCCTTTATTAGTTATTCTTCTATAAATACAATAGCTTTTGCAAATAAATTAATATTGATTTTAACAAGTATTTATTTGCTTAACAAAAATTACATAAAAAAATCAGATTTATTTTTTATTTTATTATTTCCAGCTACTATTATTTATTCAAGTTTATCTTTAAAGGCTATTTTAATTTGTGTTTTATTAATTTGGTCTTTGATTTTATTCTTTGAAAAAAAATACTTTCTATTTTTAATAGTTTTTTTTATTTCGTTTTATTTGAGAGTCCCATTTTTTGGGTTTGTAGCTATATTTATTCTTTATTTTATTGTTTTGAGTGGAGTCGAAAAAATAAAATATTCTTTTCTATTATTAAATTTTTTTATAATTTTAATTATTTATAATTTTAGTGACCAGATTACCTCATTTGTGAATCATTATATTTATATTTACACATCAGAAGATTCAGGCTGGGGTGCATTTTCATATAAACAAAATTTAAATTATTTTAGTTTTTCTTTAAGTGATATTTTTACCAATCTATCAATTATCTTTAATAAATTAATTGTGAATTGGCCAGCAAGAATAGAATTTAAAATTTTAATGATAATTGATAATATTCTGCTTTTTTCTTTTTTGGTTAAAAATTTAAAAAAAAATTATTCATTACGTCCAACAAGATATTTTGTTGCTTTGGTGAGTTTGGTATTATCAATTTTTATTCTGTATATTATTATTCCAAATTTACTAGTTCTTCATAGGTATTTTTATCCATATATAATTTTTTATTTAATATTTACTTGCTTGAGAGGTTTTGAAAATCATAAAAAATTAAAAAAAATTTAAAAATTCTTTAAACCTTATATTTAGAAGAATAATCCAGATACCATTGAACAAACTTCTTTATGCCAATGTTATGATGGGTTGGATTTTTCATATTTATAAAATTTTTTAATATTTTATTTGAAGCAACGGTTGATTTTACATCACCCATTTGGATATTATCATACTTAATTTTGGCTTTCTTATTCAAGCATTTTTCTAAAATTCTTAAAAAATCAAGCAATTGTGTTTTTCTTCTATTACCAATATTAAAAATTTTAAAATAACAATTTGAGTTGTAAGGAAGATTTATTTTATTATTAACTTTTGACTTTTTTGGATTTTTTAAAATAATTTTTACTAGTGCATCTACAGTGTCATCAATATATGTAAAATCTCGAAACATTTTTCCTTTATTAAAAAGTAAAATTTTTTTATTTTTTATTATATTTTTTGTAAATTTAAACAAGGCCATATCAGGTCTTCCATAAGGTCCGTAAACTGTAAAAAAACGAATACCAGTTGTAGGCAAATCATATAAATGGCTGTAGGTATGAGCCATTAGTTCGTTTGTTCTCTTTGTTACAGCATAAATACTTATTTGGTGATCGACATTATTTTTTTCTGAGAAGGGCTGTTTTAAGTTTGCTCCATAAACACTAGAACTACTTGCGTAAATTAAATGATTAATTTTTTTCTCTTTTGAAAATTCTAATATGTTAAGAAATACATCAATATTATTTTCCAAATAATTTTTAGGATTTTTTAAAGAATATCTAACTCCTGCCTGAGCTGCAAGATGTAGAATTAAATTGAATTTTTTTTTTTTATAAACTTGATAAATATTTTCTTTTTTCTTCAAATCTTTTTTATAAAAAAAAAAATTTTTATTTTTCTTTAATAAGTTTAATCTAACTCTTTTTAGGTTTACGTCGTAATAATCATTAAGATTGTCAATTCCAATTACACGAAAACCTTTTTCCAGGAGCTTTTGGGTAACGTGCATCCCTATAAAGCCAGCACATCCGGTAACTAAAATATTTTTTGTCGACATTGATATTTTTTTAAATAAATTTTGAAATGGGATAATATTTGGTATGATAAAATACGCAAGGTTAAAAAATTGAAAAACAAAATATTATTTATATCTAATCACGCATCTTTTTTTTGCTCACATAGACTAAATATTTTTACAGAATCAAATAGAAGAAAAATTCAATTTAAACTGATATTTGGAAGTCCTGCATCAAAATCAATGGAAATTTTTGCAATCAAAAAACTAAAAAAACTAAAAGTAAATTACATAAAATTAGATTATTCACATAATTCAATAAACATATTTAAGGATTTTAAAAGTATAATGCAAATAAAAGAAATAATTAAAGATTATAAACCTAATATTATTCATAGTGCCTCTCCAAAAGCAAATTTATTATCTGCTATAATTTCTAAAATTTTCAAAGTTGATAAAATTGTACTCTCGTTATCTGGATTGGGTTACTTATTTACAAATAAAAAAAAAAATTATTTTAATTTATTTAAAGCAAGTATATTTTTAAAAATTCTACAGTTTTGTTTAAAAAATCAAAAAAAAAAAATAATTGTGCAGAATAAAGATGATTATAAATTTATAAAATTAAATCTTAATTTAAAAAAAAATGAAATTTATTTAATTAAAGGTGGTTCAGGAATAAATTTAGAAAATTATAAAAATTTTAAGAGAAAACATACTAAAAATATTTGTATGATATCTAGAGTTGTTGCTAATAAAGGTGTTAAAGAATATTTAAGAGCTGCTAAGATTGTTAAAAACAAATTTCCAAAATGGAAGTTTATATTAGTTGGGTCTGAAGATTATAAAAGTCCTGACAATATAAATAGATTTTTTTTGAATTATTTTAAAGAGAAAAAGATAGTTAAATTTGTTCGCTTTAATGAAAATATTATTAATATATTAAAAAAAACAGAAATTTTTTGTTTACCATCTTACCGGGAGGGTATGCCAAAAGTAACCCTTGAAGCTTTATGTGCTGGAATTCCCGTGGTTACAACAGATGTAGTGGGTTGTAGAGACTCAATTATTAATAAATACAATGGTATTTTATGCAAACCGTTTAATCATAAAGATTTAGCAAAAAAAATAGAATTATTAATTTTAAATAAATATTTGAGAAAAAAGTTATCAAATAATGCAAGAAAATATGCAAAAAAAAATTTTTCAATTAATAATGTTACAAATAGTATATTCAAAATTTATAATTTAAAATAATACTTAATGACTAAAGCACTTGTTTTTATTTCTCTAAATGAGCTTAACTTTGATATTGTCAAAAAATATCTCTCTGAAAAAAAACTTAATAATTTAAAAGAAATATCAAATAATATTTTCGAAACAGAGTGCAAAGAGGACTATAAAAATTTAGAACCTTGGATACAGTGGCCAACTATTTATACCGGTAAAAGTGCGAATGAACATAAAATGTTTAGGTTAGGCGATGCTATAAATTTTAATTATAAGACTATTTTTAATGATGTTGAAGATTTAGGGTTTACAGTTGGTGCAATATCACCAATGAATGTAACTAATAACCTAAAAAATCCATCTTATTTTATACCTGATCCATGGACTGATACAAAATCTGATAAAAGTTATTGGAATAATCTTATAAGTACAACGCTAAGTTATTTTGTTAATAAAAATTCTGAAATTAAATTTAATTTAAAATACTTTTTTAAGTTAATTTTAATATTTTTAAAATATGCAAATTTTAAAAATTATTTCCTTTATTTTAAATTAGCAATAACCTCATTAAAAAAAAAATGGAGAAAAGCACTTTTTTTGGACCTTTTATTAAATGATATTCATTTAAAGTTATTTGATTTAAAAGAAACTAAATTTTCAAATTTATTTTTAAATGGAATAGCTCATATTCAACATCATTATTTATTTAATTCTAAAGTTTTAAATGTCTCTCAAGAAAATCCAAACTGGTATGTCCCTGATAATCTTGATCCTTTTAAAGATTCTTTAAAAATTTATAATAAAATCTTAGGAGATTACATTAATAACCAAAATATAAATGTAATGCTAGCAACTGGGCTTACTCAGGTGCCATATGATAGGGTAAAGTTTTACTATAAACTTAAAAAACACGAGCTTTTTTTTGATTTCTTTGGAATATCATTTGAAAAAGTTCAAGAATTGATGTCTAGAGACTTTATTTTACATTTTAAAAATAGAGAACTTGCTGCGGACTCATTTAAGAAAATTAAAATTATAAAAGACAACTTTAACTTAAATTTATTTGGAGATATAGAGACTAAAGAGAATAAATTGTTTGTCTCATTGATTTATAATCAAGAAATTAAAAACCAATTTATTCAAATCAAAGAAAAAAAAATACTGTTAAATGATTATGTAAGTTTTGTAGCAATTAAAAATGGAATGCATTCTGGTAAAGGCTTTTTTTACACAAATAATAAATTTCAAACTATTAAACAAAATGAAAAAATTAAATTAAATAAAATAAAAGACTATATATTTGAATTTTTTAAAAAAAGTGAAAGCTAACATTAAAAATAAAGTGGCTGTAATTGGCCTAGGTTATGTAGGTCTGCCACTTGCAATTGAATTTGCTAAGAAATTAAAAGTTATTGCATTTGACGTAAATGAAAAGAGAATTTCTGAGTTAAAAAATAATCTGGATAAAAATAATGAAATTAAATCTAATCAAATAAAAAAAATTAAAAAAAATATTTTATTCACCAGCAATCCTTTAATGTTAAAAAATGCTAATTATTATATAGTCACAGTTCCAACCCCAATAAATAAAAATAAAAAACCTGATTTATCATTTTTGAAAAAGGCTACTATTATTGTTGCAAAGGTTCTAAAAAAAGATGACATGGTAATTTATGAGTCTACTGTCTACCCTGGCTGTACAGAAGAAATTTGTATCCCCATACTTGAAAAAATATCAAAATTAAAAATTATAAACGATTTTTCATGTGGTTATTCACCTGAAAGAATTAACCCAGGCGATAAAATTAAAACATTAAAAAATATAAATAAAATTATTTCAGCCAGTGATAAATTTGGTCTATTAAAAATTTATAAACTCTATAAGCAAATTTTAAGATCAAAACTTGTTAAAGTTGAAAGCATAAAAGTTGCAGAAGGTGCTAAAATTATTGAAAATACTCAAAGAGATATAAACATAGCTTTAATGAATGAATTATTAATATTATTTAATCGTATGAATATTGATTTTAATTCTGTTCTTGAGGCAGCAAACACTAAATGGAATTTTGTTAATTTCAAACCTGGATTAGTAGGTGGACACTGTATAGGAGTTGATCCGTATTATTTATCTTATAAATCAAAAAATATTGGCTTCAATCCTAAAATAATTTTATCTGGTAGAAAAATAAATGATGGAATGTCATCTTATTTAGTTTCAGAATTTATAAAAAAACTTAATAAAAAAAGTAGTTCTGTGCAAAAAAAAATACTAATTATGGGTTTAACATTTAAAGAAAATGTAAAAGACATAAGAAATTCAAAATCTTTTGAAATCGTAAGTTTACTGGATAAAAAGGGTTTTAAAGTAGAGTGTTTTGATAAAAATGTTATAGAAGATGATATTAAAAAAAATCAAGTTAATCTGATCAGGTCATTGAAATATAATTATTATGATGGAGTAATAATTCTAGTGCCACATGATCACATTAAAAAAATTGGATTAAAAAAAATTAAAAAATTAATTAAATTTAATGGGACAATTTTAGATTTTAAAAATATATTTAACAATCCCAAATATACAATTTAAAAAATGAGAATAATTTTTGAAAAATTTGCAAAGTTTTACAATGTTCTTTTTACATTTTTTGAAAATTTATTTTACAAAAAATTTAATACACAAAACGACCTTGAAAAAAATGGTTTTATTATACTTAAAAATGAGTTGAGTGATTTTATTGATTTCTCAAGTAATGAAATCATTTCAACAAATAAATATTTAAAAAAAATAATATTTTCTGATAGTCAATTAAAAAAAATATTATTTAATTTGTTCATAAAAGAAAAATTATATAAAAAAATTACTAACTTGACCGGTTTTAATTATTCTATAGATTTTTTAATTGCATACAAAACACTTCCCATTTTAGATAATGAGAAATCTAAGGGTTGGTATGCTAATAAACTTCATAATGATAAGCCATTTACGAAAAATACTTTAAAAATTATAATTCCCTTAGAAAATATTGAAAAAGAAAATGGACCAATGGAAATATTAAATAAAAACGAATCTACTAATTTTAATGAAAATAATTTCTATTCTTCCTATTCCCATTTTATAGGTACGCCTAAAGATATTTTTATTTTTAAACCAAATTTATGTCTTCATAGAGCAGGAATTCCAGATAAAAATAAATATAGAAAACAAATCATGCTTCAATTAAATCCATCAAGTAAATGGTTATTCAATAAATCTATTTATAAATTCCAAAAAATACGAGAACCAAAATTTCCATTTATTTCATATTTTTTTGATAAAAAGGAAGAATTAACTAATATCAAATGAGAGTTGATTTAATATATATTTTTTAGCAAAAAATTTTTAGGTATTATTTTAAATAATTGTGTTCTACAACTTTAATAATTGAATAAATATATAAATACAAAAATAAAATGGGTATTAGTCATCATGAGTATTCTTTTTTAAAATATTGTAAAAAAAAAAGAATTTTAAAAATTTAGGTATTTTAGGTAGACAACAAAATTTTTTATCCAATAATCAAAAGGATTCCGAAAATGTAAGTTATGCTGATAATTTGATTATTGACACTTTTAATCTTGAAAATTTAATAACCTATGATGTATCTAATCATGAAAAACCTACAAAAGTTGTCAATTTTAATCACTTAATTAACAACCCTGATAAATTAGATGCATTTTATGATGGTGGATCTCTTCAGCATACATTTAATATTCAAAATGTTCTTAAAAATATTTCTAATCATGTGAAGATTGGTGGATCTATTATCCACGTTTGTTCATCTAACAATTTATGTGGTTTTGGTTTTTATCAGTTTTCTCCAGAGTTTTTCTTAAATTACTACACTAAAGAAAATGGATTTATAAATACAGAAATTTTTGTTGCAGATTATGATGATTTAAAAAATTGGTATAGGGTTAATAGTGAATATAATGAGAGAATATATATCAATTCTACTTCCAGATTAATTTGTTTAGTAAGAACTGAAAAAATAAAAGAATCTGAAGTCAAAGATATATTTCAGCTAGAAAAAACTAATAACAAAAAAAAAAATATTTTTGTAAATAAATTTATCTTAAAATTATATTTTAAATATTTAATAGCGATGAATTTAATTTTTAATAATTTTTCCTTAAAAGCTAACAAAAAACTATCAAAGGTTAATATTTCAGATTTAATTAGATAAATTCAAATCAAATATATATTTATTCTTAAATTTTGTTATGTGATGAATACCTATACAATTCTTAATATTTTTGGCTGTAATATAATATATTTTTTTTTCTCTATATTGATTAATGTTTAATTTAATTATTTTATTGAATAGAAGACCAAAACCATAACTATTTTTTTTATTAATTTGAGCTGGCCTTATTAATTGATGTTTAAATTTTAAAATCCCTCCCGCACTTCTTCCACCAAATAAACTTGATAAAATTGGATTCTTTTTATGTGGTATCAATTTTTCAAATTCTCCAACAATTTTATATAGATATAAATTTTTATTTAAATTTTTTAAATCTTTAGATGTTTTATTTATAAACATCCAATTATTTTGTTTATATTTAAATATTGTAGGATCACATGTAATTTCACCATCAAAAAAATTTTTATATTTAATCCATTTAAAAGGGAACTTTTTTGCTTTGTATATCTGAATTTTTTTATTCTGATAACTTTCAGGTATCAAATAAATATTTTTTTTTATTTTAAATATAAATGGATATGAAAGATGATAATTTTCACTCAAAATATCTTTAAAATTAATTAATTTATTTTTTTTTAATTCACAAACAGAGATAATACCTTTATTTTTTTTCTTCAAAAATTTTTCAAAAAAAATAAATTAATTAATTTTAAAGATATTTTGAGTGAAAATTATCATCTT
>MDTA01055382.1_pt1 | contig 14346 bp, 2 predicted proteins | sample 811151 | NCBI WGS metagenome assembly MDTA01 (sample SAMN05326648, study PRJNA326480) | marine metagenome | isolation source: seawater | place: Indian Ocean: South | collected 2010 | reverse complement strand
TCATAACTACCACACCACCCATCGTTATGTACACATAGGTTTCGGAAAAATCTGCTAGAAATTTAACCACCGTCTGTGTCTCAGGATGAGTTACTCTATGATTAAAGACAGCACCGTACACGAATAGACCTATTATACCCGATGCTCCTATGGTTTCGCAGAGTGCGAATACAAACATGCCAGACACCAAGCAGAACACAGCATTCTCATGTAATCTATAGGTCATAAACATTGCCATCGCAGCTCCAATAAGCGAAGCCAAGCAAGTGAGACCCAAGGTCACCGCAATAACTTCCATGGTCTCTGATTTAGTCATGGTCACTTGAAGGTTCCACGCGCGTTCAGATGTGTGTACTAACATTACCGCAACTGCGTCATTTAATAACGATTCGTGCTCTAGAACCAAACGGATAGGGTGTTCGCCCAGTTGTTTCATCTGTGCCAACGTTCCTACTGGGTCCGTTGGACTGAGAATAGAACCTATCCAGAAAGCTACTATCCAAGGTTCGACATTTTCAACTCCCCACAACCCCAACGATATCCAAAGCGCAGTTCCCACCGTTCCAAACCATGCCAGTACCATAGATGTACCAAATGTTCCTTGTGATTCGCGCCATTTAAACGATAGACCTGAGTTTAGAACGATTGGAGGTAGAAGAACATACATAAACTGTTCAGGTTTAAATTGCAAAGGGTCATTATCGGGACCAGCTATAGTATTGGTTAACCATGTAGCTAACGCTCCACAAGCCATACCATAGAGAGACAATGGGTGTAAGCCTTCGCTTCGGAGCCATAGTACCAAAGCCATAAGGGCTGTTATAGCTACCCAAGTAGCGCCTACTGTAGGATGTGTATCTATAGTCATTATTATTATATTAATTCTTTTCTATACTTAAAATTTTAATGTTATTTTACTTAATCTCGAATCCATCTCTTCTAAATCAGCGTCCTCTTCAGAAGACTCTGACGTGAAAACAAGACCGTCGTCCGGTTCTTGCCATGCGATAAATTCTGGCCAGTCCTTTGCTTGCAAATTTTCATAAGGTGCTTGACCTGTGACTGCCGTGAAGGTTCCTGTGAAATTTTCCAAGTCAATGGACTGGATGACCCTATCCGTACCATAATTTCTTACGACAATGTGGTTAAAGGCCTCTCGCATGTTGATTGTCCCAGACAGCCTTCCATTTATTACCTCCTCGCCTAAGTAACTCCTATGGACTGCTATGACTTCATGTAATGTTGACGGCTCTGTTCCGAATTGTATTCCCCACCTGCTACCGATTTTGAAATGCCTGCCTTCTACCCATGGTTCTTGGTAACCAACCCATCTTAGGAACGTAGTATTGACTGTCATGGAGAGAGAACCTGGCACAGCTTCGGACGATTGAAATACATTTCGTATCAATTCCACAGCTACACCGTCATTATGGCCTTGCCATGTGCCCATTGGACCAACACCCGTTATGATATATTGATGTTCGTTCATGGGTGCACCAGACCTCAAACATCTGCTAACCAGAGTACCAACGGTCAACGGCATCTTACGATACTGTTCGTAACGGTCTATGGCTACATTCATTGCTATCGGGTTATAGCCATTCCGTATAAACTGGATATAATCTAGTCCACCTTGACTGACACCTACTATGCGTTGACTCTTTTTAATAGACCTGTCCCATAACTTGGTGTACTGGCTCAGCTTGAGAACTAATGTGGTCTGGTCCCCGTTGTAATTGATATCCACTATAGAATACTCACGTGGGTCCTTTACATTGAAACGGTTGCCTCTTACGAGCGCTCCACCTTGTGTGTTCAAACGAACAGCAGTCTGATTGTCTACAGGTTGGTACATGACTATATCGCCAAGCTTTATTCGCTGGTTGGTCCCCTCATAGTTGTATTGGCCCATGATATCTTCTTCTGCTGCTTCATCTGCGTCAGAGTCCATTTCATCTGGAGGTCCAAATATCCTCAACTGTGGGTCGCTGACGAATGCTATTACACTCTGAAACATTCTGTATTCCATTCCGTAGTCTGTCGTGTCTCTTAGTATAATTTGATGCGTAGCACCGATAGGACCGTCGTCACCCAACTCATCGTTTATATCTGGGAGGTCTTCGTCTTCTGCTATTCTTTCGAAGTCTGCTCGAAGAGGTGCTCTATTCCCATAACCAAACCTTTCAATCCTGTATACTTTCTCTGAAAACCTGTTGTCTACTGACCATACACCGGCATTGGCTTGAATGGCATCAGCTCCTGGAGCAAGCATAGAACCAAGTCGGATACGGCAAAAGGTTCCAATTATAATTCTCTCGTGTTGACGGTCTGGGTATGTCATGCCGCGATGAATAAATGTCAAATCATCTATGACATAATCCTCCACCGTTTGTTGAGGGTCTTCTACTTGTTCCAAGTTGACATACCCATTATCAACACTTCTCACGCGATAAACCGGGTCAGGATAAGCACAGTGGACAATATCGCCAGGGTTTACTTGGGGCCAAAATTGTACACCAGCCTCGCCAGCGGTACTGTTAGCATCAATGGCTAGGTTGTACACGTTGTCGCTGCTTGGTCCCTCATCGTTACTGCTACCGTCGTCGTCGTCGCTATCATCGATATCATCATCACTGCTGCTGCTAGCACTGTCGTCTACGTCTTTATTAAAGTCGTAACTCTTTTCATCTGGATTTATCAATCTGTATTTCTCAGGGTTCTTTAATCGAACACCAATCACAAAATGAGGCTTAATTAGGTTGCCATCCTGGAAATCGTCATCAGTAGCTGGGTTTGTTCTCCACCCATCAATACTATTGTTCAAAGCGAACAAGGCTCTCTGTATGTTATATCCATTACCATCGTAGGATATGCCGCGTCTAATAGGCAAGCTACGGGCGCTCGCTCTATCAGGTTGACCAAACACACCACAAGCTCTATTTAGATACACATTCTTAGTCTCGTCTTTATCCGACCAGCATCGATTATTGAATATAAGGTTTTCAGTTCGAAGGCTGGGTGCGCTCTGAGCAACTCCGCATCCGTTGGTCTTCTTTAAGTATTCTTCCGTGGAGATTGGGTTTAAGATTCTCTTTCTCAAGTATTCTTCTTCGGTATCCTGGAACGCTCCAACGGCGACTCGCATATCCTCGCAATAAAGCATCGAATGTGGTATTTGGTCGTTGCGAGGTGATATACCTAGAGACACAAATTCCTGCTCGTCCACTGACAATTTAAAGTGCGCTTGTGGACCGAAGGGCACGTGTTCTCTGTTGGGACTTAGATGGAAGAGTTCAATGTTCGCAATTTGTCCCTTCCCATGATACGTCCTGTCATCACGCATAATCAGCGTGCCTACGTACTCTATTTGGTCCAGAAGTATCTCCATTCTCTTTTCTTTAGGATATTGTGTATCTACCCAATCTTCGTCTTCCTTCTCCTGTAGCTTCCATCCACCACAAGCTATCTCAGCACAGAATACATTAGGTAATTCCTGTAAGAAATCATGCCAGTGTATGTCTTTAAACCCAAAGCCACACTCTCCCATCTTACCTTGTATATTTTTCTCTATTGGTAAAAACATATCATGTAGCTTGGAACCACGGAAATGGCGAATATTGTCCGTGGTACCTTCATGACCACAAGCATTGTAATAACCGTTATCATTCCTCTGCGCATGAGGCCCAACTAGAACAAAATCGAACCCTATGCTTCGTTGGGGAGCTGGTGGAGGACGCCGCCGTCGGTTGCCTTCTGGTGTCCTGCCTCGCAGTTCTGTACCTACACTACGTACTACGTCAATAAACAATTCTTGCTTGGGGTTAAACTGTAAATCATTCTGCTCTGCCAAGGTTAGGAAGGCCGTACAATAATCTGGCCGGTAAACATTGTCAAATGCCTCCAAAGGGTCTAGGTCTCCCTCTTTTCTTTCTATTTTGTCAAGTCCCATAACTCCATCAGTAAGCGCGTTGCTCCAACCCGTTGAGGTAGTCTGGAACCCATTCGCTAGTTGTATACATTCCTTACGACTAGGATTAAGGCCATCTTGTTTCATTTGTTTCTTCATATTGGCCACTCCTTCTCTGGGTTTGAAGCCCTCCTCGCGTATTGCGATTCCCGGTTGTGTATACGTAGATAGCGGTATTATCTTTCTCTTTGCTCTCAACTGAGGCATGAGCTTGGACACGGGTAACACGTCGTATTTCTCTTCATACGTACGAAGGTAATGAGAGTCATCTTCCTTCATTATCACAGTGAAGAACGAACGAGCCATGCACGCTTCGTGGGCTAGTATTAGCTTCTTAGGCCCCAGCTGTATTCCTTCTTCCGAATGTGTTCTTATCTGGGCACATATTGCCAGGGTTTCGTGGCCACCTCTCTCGCCAATACTGTCCACATAGAACCTGTCGTTTATATTGGACCGACCATTGAATCCCCAATCACCACTATCCTGAGTGAAGAACCTGTCGTCACCAAATACTCTACCCGGTGTTGACAATATATTGGCCCAATTGTAAAGTTTACGCCATCTATCTTTATCACCAGGCATTGGCAACGATGGAGTAGCATCGTCTTCATGCGTCAAGTAGGACAGTGGTATAGCTACTTGCTCCCTACCAGTGTTTTCGGTTACTCTAGTTCCGTCCCAGTCATGGAACGTTACGGTAGCAACTCCTGTGTTTGTATTCACGGCTTGGGCACCTTCGTTGTCCACCATAAAGTTTAGCATACGCCCTGGCCATTCGTAGGTCTCGCCAGCATCCAACATTGCCTGGTACTTGTTAATCTTAGGGACCTGTATAAGAATAGTTAACCCGTGTTTGGTACAGTCTGGGTCGTATTTCTCGCATTTACGGTTAGACTCTAACTGCGAGACAGAGTAAGGGCTCGGAATGCCAAGTTGGCCATACATTTTTTTGTCGATAGGCCTGCCCTCCACCCAGAACCAGTCGTCTTGCTCATAGTCGCCTGGCCAATCGAGACTATCATTTATTAATTGTTCGAATGTAATATTGGACTCGCCAGAACCAGCGTGGTCCAAATGACGTGCTATATCGAACTCGTTACTTATCGCATTTCCTCCATCATCCTCCTCCTCCCTACTATTTTGTTCGTTTTTCTTTCCAATTAGATTGATTTTCAAATTTTTTATATCGTCCCCAAAGAAAGTAGCATCCTCCTCATCGTAATCTACCCGGTTTTGGTACAGTTGGAACGTACCGTCTCCCATATCATAAGCTTCTGGGGCTTGAATGGGGAGGTTCTTGCTACTACTAACTAACTTATTTAGTTTGAACAATTTGCGTCCATCGGGTAGTGTCGGGTAACCCTGCGCGTCCTTGTGTATCCAGCAGTTAGGATTTTGGAACCAACTACACTTTAACAAGTATTCACCTAGGAAGCAACACTCTAGGTCTTTAGGAATGTCAACAGTCATATTGCATTTGTTTACCTGTATCGTAGCGTCCAAGTCTCCTTCTTCTACGAATGCCAACTCTACCTTCATTCTCTTAGCCTGCTGACTTATATTTTTGGGTCTACATCGGACCATAAATGGTTCCGTATACTCTGGAGTGAACCACGGCAATTGGTCTTGCTCTTCTGGCTTCTGTCTCATCTTTGGTTTCTTAATATTGTCTTTGAGATAAAAATCACCACTGGATGGTGAGGTACCATCGTATACCTTGAAAAATCCAACCGCCTCATCTTTCCTAGTCTGTGGGTTATATTTTGTTATTTTCTGACCCATGTACTCTATCTTGGTCACTTCGACCGTGTTGATGTCGGGATGATTCTTTACGTCGTTATAACGCCTTACCCTTGCCTTTAACTCAAGTTGTTGTTGCGCTGACGTTTCCAGCAACCATTTCTTCTTGTCCTCATCGTCGTCGGGTAGTTCGTAAACTGGGAATTCCAAGTCCATATCTCGTTCAAATATAGGCACTTCCACGACCGTTCCCAACATCTCTTCGTCTATCTCTATAGTCTCTGGCCATGTGGGTGTTTTAAACCATCTCTTAGTTAGTTCCTCTATCGACATGATGCTGTCCTTGAATGTTTCGTCGTTCGGAATCCATACCTCGAGCTTTGCCTTGGTAGGCACTGGTCTAATGTTATTCTTTACCGCTTTTATAAAATCCGCGCGTGATACGAAATTGTCGAATTCCATGTTCATCTTTATGGGTCTACCCGGTGGAATTACCGTAAATCTCGCTTTAAGACCTTTCTTAGTCTCTGCCAACGTTTTAGCCCCTGGGTTCCTTGCTAATATTTCATCACGCCACTGTTCATACCCTGTCTGTGCCTCTTTTTTCTCTTCTATTGCCACAGCACCCACTTGCTCTTCTACAAGTTTACACCACTTCTCTATTCTCTTTATATCATCTGGGTTTGGAGTCGTGATATTAAACTCGCCTCTGGCTTGCAACTCTACGGAGCCCGTGCCATAGGCATACACCGGCAGCTCTACTATCTCACCCGTGCCTGGTATCCTGGTCTCCGCTGGGCGTTTGGTTGTGCTAGAATTTGAATTGCCTATCTCTACCTCCTCTGATTGTGGGTCGTACACCGCCCAAGGTCCACCACGTGAATCACTCCATACGTCGGTATAAGGCCCAGTCATTTTTCCACCTTCGTTCGGGTCTGTTTTATTGAACAGTGTCATAAGATTATCTTTCCAACCTTTGCCCCGTGTCTTGGCCAAGCAAGCCTTTGCTAAGTGCACTGGTTGCCCATACAATATTTTGGATGGCTGTGCCCTCTGACGCTTTACTCCCCTTTCTTCTTCGCGTTTGCGTATGAGAGGATGTTCCAGACCCGGAAGCATAGGCGTTGGATACAACACTTGTGGTATATTTTTGTCAAAGTCGTAGGGAATTTTAAGGAACCTGTTGTTGTTGTATGGACTGCTTTCTAGATAAGAAGATACGTCATAGACGTGAAGCTCTAAGGCTCCCTGACCATGCTGAAACCCATCGTTCCATTGTCCCTGTCGAGGAGATTCTATTTCTGCTCTGCCATTTATTTCGTACTTCATGAGAAGATATTTGTGCCCGTAAGCATTGAAGTCATAGGCGCCAGTGGAGACATCCGTACGCTTGGGTACGTCACCAAAGAAGAGATTGGCACGGAGCCCTTCGGCACCATACTCTGTCACTCGCTGCCCTGCGTACTGGTAAGAAAATGTAGTACCATCTTCTGATAGTACCTCTCTCTTTCTGGGGAAAGCGCACAGGATACGGGAACCAAACTTCATTTGACATTCCGAACACTTGGAAGTGTTGGGTGTCATGGTTACCGTACCGTGAAACTCCTGTCCACCATTCTCGTCCACATACGAACCAGTATTCTTAAATGGTGAAACTGTAGACCGGTCAGCATGCCCAGCCAATAGTCCACGCCATTTAAACATCGGTATATCGGCATACCAATCGCCCCTTGCCGCGTGTTGGTCGTCAAAATAACCACAGACTGTTCGCTTGTGATTACGGCCAGCATTGATAAACCAACGTCTTTGTTGACCATTGTATGCGGGTCCACAGGGCACTGCCTCGTCTACATGCAGTGGTATAATAACGGACTGTTGTTTTGTAATCTTACCAGGTGGCAACGGTTCTCGCTCCACCATATTACTTCTAAGCTTCAAAAATTCTCGTATCGTTAGCCTACCATCCCGGTAGATAGTTTGTGCCGCTGTCCCCGCCGGTGTTGTGATGTAGCTCATCTCCTGGTCTAAATTAATAGCTTTGTATTGCCAGCTGGTACCTCCTTGGCCCGGGTTCTTAATAATGGTATCGTAAAGACAAGACATATGGTAACAATGAGGTCTGTCTTTGTTCTTGGAACAACGCCCTAGAAAGACAGTAGCTCCTGGCTGACCACATATAACACATTCTGTAAATGGTATTCCTAAAGCCGTTTCTGCTGTCTCGTCGGCTGGAACCTTCATCGTCCGTAGTTCTGGGTGCTTCTCCATGATATGATTAGTCACTTGTTCCTCTGACCAATCCTCTGATATAAGGGACGTGTCTATGGTAGGTAAAGAGTTCCAGAAATCGTACATCTCGCCCATGGCATTCTGTACTCTGTCGGAATTATTAATCTGTGTAGCTCTGGCAGCGGTAAGCGTTTCAACTTTACGCCATAGACCCATCATCGAGTACGTCACTCCATCTATTGGTGCCATCCTTATCATTGGTTTACCGTCTTTACCCATTCTCTGGGTCTTGGTATCCTTGTCTAGTATAGCTACAGGCTTGTAGGATTCCGCAATAGGTACATCAATCTTTATAAACCCGTTGATTTCGAATAGAGCCCTCAACTGGTCGAAAAAATGGTCGTCATACAACCTCCATCTAGGACTGTGTTGATTCAGAACGGACAAAAACTTTTCATTTGCCGGTAAGTTTTCTTCTAGAAACAAACCAGCCTTGGTTTGGTCTACGCCACGATACGTGGCCAATGAACCCATTCCCATCAATTTACCATAGTTCTTACGCAATACCTTTTCACATCTTAGCTCAAACTCCAGCTTAAACTTACCAAAGTCTATGTTCAATTTGTTCTTATCCTTTAAGCGCCAGAGATAGAAGAAGTTGCGAACGTATACATTATCTTTGTATATGTACGCAGGCTCTCCTCCGGGTAGAGTAATCTTAACATTAAACAGCCTACGCATATTTTTCCAATCGAGAAGTCGTTGTAGCCTTACATATCCTATATTTTCAGGAAATCCTACTGTCTGTAAATCATAATCACTGCGACCGGTCATTCTGACATGGTGAAGGCCTTTAAATCCTGAGTAGACATCCCACACCTTTTCAATCAAATTCTCAACGGAACTCTTGCCCATCAATTGAATATCTACATCTAGCTGGTCTTGTCCCCTCCGATTCGTTTCCTTCATACGGTCCTTCACAAACTGTATCTTTTTGTATATAATGTTGTCAATGATATGGACCAAGCCTTGTACACGAAGGAAAGGAGTGAATTGATTCCTCGTCCACTCCATGTTTAAGTCGGTAATGCTAAAGAATTTTACATCGCCTTGGCGTGCTCTCCAGTTAATACCTTTATTGTATATGGGAATGAAGCTAAACGTGTGATTACAATATACTTGTGTCTCTGCTTGATAGGGACCTTTGATTTCTGCCAAGTAGTTTTCCTTTCTCTTTTCCTTCCAATCGGAAGACTGGTGCTTAAACAAATCTTTCGGTTTCTTTTCTAAGAGGTATGTTCCAGACCTGTACCAGGTACCAGTACCGTTCTGACCTACTGTAGTGGATAACCCAGAACCTTTCCAACGTAGGTAATTAAACTTACCTTCCAACGACAGCGCATATTTTTCATGCGGTTGCGCGTTTGGCTCCGCACTCAGCGTTGACTTGAACCATTTGTTGGCTATGTCCATCTGATAGCATCTTCTGGAGCGTATGAAATGGTTTAGTAGGTATCCAACTCTACCATAATTGTCTTTATCGAGCTCAGTCTCAATGTCATCATCTGTCATCTCCCAGAAGTCGTTCTCCATCTTGCCAGGTTGGCCAGTTTCGTCTGCGTATGGTTCCGCACTCTGGAACGGGCCTACCAACGAGTTTCCTTCGGACTCGTATTGTTCTGGTGTCAATACGCCTTCTGCTCTGAGTATAAGCTCACGTGCCATTGCATCCTTCGTACCGCTAGCTTTCTTTAAACCTTCTTTCAACTTTGCATATTGTGATTTCTGGTATTTTTTCCAGTCTCTCGCTATCGTTTTCTGTGACCGGGGCACCTTACGGTACACATCAAATCTTAGAGTATCCAAGTTGCGTACATGTTCGAATGTGTTGCGTATAATATCTTTGCGTTTTCGGTGTAGGTCTTCGGTATCCTCTAGATGATGCTGGCCCTCTATCTTACCTTCCTCTACCAACTTTTTAAATGTCGCGCGCTCTTCCAAGGCTCTGACCTCCATTACGTTGGGTTCGTACATCGCTCTCAACGCCCATGGTCTCCACGTCTTGACCCAATCCCAAGAGTTTTTTCCCATGAGCGGCTCCGCACCCTCAACACGGTCGGCCATGTTGCACAGTTGACCATTATCATCCCAATAAAAGCCAGCTTTAGTCATGATGGTCCCACGTGTTTCTCTGCTTTGATTTGGTGGCTGGTATGTGTTACAATTATCTCCTACGTGCACCACAGTACCACATTCTGGTCTTATTTTAGCTAGAGCAGGCTTATATGTTTGGTCCCATGCCTTCGATGGTATCTGTCTGGCCTTGCTAACGTAAGGGCCTACTGCGGTGTTCATTACAATCTCAACAGCGTTGTATGTTCTGCGCTGCTGTGGCTCCATAGTGACTTCGATGTTATAATTGGTACACTGTACTGCGGAGAAGCCTCCAATACCCATCAAGTTTTCCGGTGCCATATATAACTTTTTCAAGTGGTAGCCAACGCTCTTGTTTAGGTCCTTCGCGTTTAATTTTGAGAGGACAAAGGTATGGCCTGAGACATTTTCGAAATACTCATCCATCTGTCCAATCTCTAATACCAGTGTACCTTCTGTATAGGCCTTCTGTTGCATGTCTATCCTCTTGCTTGACAAATCAGAGTCGCGTACGGTCAGACGAAAGGAATGTACATATTGACGAAGCTTGGCAATCGTCGAACCATCTGGAATGTTTAATTGACCGGCAAACTTTCCACCAATCACGTACAGAATAAAATCCCACAACGATTGATTTAAGTTCATCGACTCAGCCTGGCCTGATTCTTGGAGTACCAAGTCCTTCAGAGCCTCTTTAGGTAAGGTGTTAGCATGTGCGATGCTATTCTCACCTATAATAACATTCTGATTGGGTATGTATTGCTTTATGAGAGCTATACACTTGGCTTTATCGATAGCTTTGTTAGAGTCTGCCAGAACACTGTGTATCATAGAAAAGGACATTTGCTCTGGGTATTCCTCCAGTCTCTTTTTCCATATCTCCATACGTGAGGATATCAACTCTTCTGTATGGTTTTGTGCGTCTACAAGTACAGATACACTGTTCAAATGAACACTAAATGTCTCTATCAAATTATCAGACAACGGGGACTTCTTACCACGGGTAGACTCGTATACTCTATCTTTTCCGATATGTATTTCTAGATATGCATTCTCTTCTCGTAGATTCCTGATACCTCCGGACCAAATCTGAGTATAGTCCTTACCCGGGCGGTTCATCATGTCGTACTTCGTCTGTACACCTTTGGCATTCAGAGTAGCTACGTGACATTGGATAATCGACAACTTCTGGTCAGGACTAAACTCTGGAACATGCGTATCGAGGCCCAGACTGACTTCCATTTGTTGATTCAATTTCCGTATGTACTCTGGATACCCGTGCAAGGTCCACGTTTGTGGTGCATCGCATATTTCTTTAAACATCAAGTCATCGGGGTCTAACTTCAACGCCCAAGGTTCGAAGAGCTCTTTGCACAAGTGCATCATCCTCCCACGATTCTGCTTAGCCCCATCGCCATATATCTTTTCCTTAATTTCAGCTATCTTACTCACCCAGTATGAGCCGGCAGTAATGCCAGAGGTGAGTTGATATTCCAGACCATCCTGTTGCGTTCCTAAAATGTCAAATATATTATACTCCTCGTCGTAGCCGTCCAAGCTTTGGTCCTTTGCCACCACTTGCCTTAACTCTTCTCTGAGGAATGTCTCTATTTGCTGTAAAGGCCTCATTACCGGGTCCACGGCGTTTAACCCTTGCTTCTTAATGAACGCGTCTCTAAGAACATTTCCCCACACTTTCTGAGATAAGAATTCATATTGGAGGGGTTCGGTCGGTTCATAATTAGGAATATATGCCTCAGGAACATAGACCGTCTTGAAGATTTTATCGTCTGGCTTTCCTTCTTCTGTGACGGTGATAAACACAGACTTGGGTTTGTATTCGATAAACAATGACGCAGACCAATCAACTATGGTTTCATCTGGTCTATCTTTAGCATAGTATGGTTCTGGCATTATCGTTCTATCCAACACGTTGTCTCTAAATGCCCCAGTCTTAGATGGTACCCAATGATGGTCGTGCCGTGGCATCCTAAACGCGTTGGTAGCTCTATCGTGTAAATTAAATGTCATACTAGAAACTGGTTGTGTTCTGTTATGTGACCGAAGTTCGAAGCCATATATTTCTTGTATAACGCTTACCTCCTTTCCGTCGTCATCTAGTAGTGTAGTTCCACTACCCGTGTACATATATTCTATATGGGGATTCTCACCGTACAGCATGTCCTCAGTCATGCGTAAACGATACTTTCTATCGAGTAGATGATGCCCAGGCCCTTCCATGACAGCATACTTCGAGCGATAACATTGCATTTCCCAAGCATTAATATTTTCTGTAGATGCTATGCGTGCTCCTGAATCCAACTCGTCTGGACGAGTAACACCGATGGCGGATAAAACAAAATAAGCATTGGTGTCCATATCTTCTCTAGAGCCAAAGGTGGGTATGTCCTTGGACCACTTTACCTCCTGACTAACATCAGATGACATTATACCTCCAAGCACATCTCTTTTCTTACGTAACCCTAGTGTAAAGTATCCCATCTCGTCCAGCTTTTTCACGGTTTCACCTCTAAGTTTATCCGCCATGCGCTTTATGAATTCTATAAGGCGACCCTGTACTGCGTAGTCAAAGGTAAAGAAGTTTGTATCGTTGCCCTTTAACCGTACGCATTGATGGGAATAGGTTTTCTGTTGCTGTGTCCAGGGTCCTTCATGGTATTCTATGTTGTTATTGAGAATAGGCTTATCTCTCCACGCTCTATAGTGGTTGGCTGACCGTACAGTGGGTACTTCCGGGTCTTCGTCATACCGTATCGGTGTTTCGGTTGTAGCCCTCCAAAGATTATCTTGCTTCTTAGCTCCTGTCGAAGCAGGATTAAACATACGTGTAGCTAGGCGATACTTATCAAGTGTTGTATCATCGATAACGAATGTTAGCGTTTCTCCCACGGGCCAAACGGTCACATTGGACCATTTAATAATGCCAGTTATTTCTTTTCCAACTCCGTATGAATATATGTTGGTTATTTTAAAAGTGGCACGACTACTTTTGAAATCACACCGCTTCTGAGTTTCGGTTTTATCGACCTCATCACTAAACGGTTTTCCGTCTTGTGTCTTTAAAAATGCATCCCATTGAGCGTTAAGCGCCGCATCTTGGTCAATAAATTTATCACCGCCGCGAAGTAAATCTGGGAGCCATGTACGATATATTACAAGTACATCGCCTACTTCATATGGTACACTTAGAAATGAAGAATAGTTCTTAGGCATATTGAGTTAATTAAGATTTAGTTTATACTATTTTTTACGTCTCTTCTCCTCTAAATTTTTAATGGTTTCTATATAATAATCCACATCGGGCCAATCGTAATGTTTATACACATAAGCACCTGCTACAAATCCTATTGCGAACTGCCACATATGTTGATAGCCGTCATCGCTATATAGTATTGTACAACACAAATCGACAACAGTCTCCCACTGTGAAAAATAAATATGGAAAACTAACATTAGCATCCATGCATTGTGTATCTAAATACAACAGGTCATAAGAAGTTTCATCTTCGAAATAGCTAACCTCGTATACCAAATATCCACTAACATTGCTGACCGGTTCTAGATTGTACGAATGATTCTTACACGTATGCCCCATTGCCAACACGGTAGGAGTTTCTTTATCGTCCATGTTCAAATCAGTAGTATACTGCTGCCACGCTACTAGTGTCATACTAAGAAGCATGACCGCTATGGTTACCATCGTACACGTACGACAACACCATTTAAACGCTTTAGGGTCACACGGTTCTGTCTGTTCTCTCTTCTCTTCGTTTAAAGGAATAGTTTCGAAGTGGTCATTAGAAGTGTCAAATTCAAACATAATAATATATAGTTTAAGTCTTTAATAGGTTTTATTTGGGTCGTAGATGTCACTGTCGTCACTGTCATAGCCTTCAACATCGTACACAGGGCCTTGCTCTTCGTAATCAGGAGCTGTAGGTGAATCCGGAGCATCTGGATTATATTTTGGCGAGGTTGGATGCCAAGCAGGGCTCGACGGTTTGTTGGGGTCATAGGCTGGACTAACCGGTCTCTGAGGGTCATAGGCCGGCGAGGTCGGTCTGTTAGGGTCGTAAGTTGGCGAGGTAGGCGCAAAGCCCGGTGGTCTGTCGGGGTCACATGTTGGTGAGGTAGGAACTACTCCAGGAGGGAACGGTGCGAACATGTTTGTTGTTGGTGGAGCAGACCAGTTCATCTGTGGTGGTGCGAACGGATTGCCTGGGTTAGCATAGGAG
>MDTA01114243.1_pt1 | contig 14349 bp, 14 predicted proteins | sample 811151 | NCBI WGS metagenome assembly MDTA01 (sample SAMN05326648, study PRJNA326480) | marine metagenome | isolation source: seawater | place: Indian Ocean: South | collected 2010 | reverse complement strand
TGGTGCTTGGAAATTCTTACACTCAATCACTTTTAATTATCCAAAAGAACCAACTAGTAAACATAAAGAATATCATGCTAAATTCTTCAATAATTTACAATTTGTTATCCCTTGTGAAAAGTGTGCTTATCACTATTCTCAAAATTTAAAAAAATATCCAGTTGAAGAAGTATTAGATGATAAAGAAGAATTTGTAAAATGGTTAATTCACATACATAATGAAGTAAATGTAATGTTAAATAAACCAATTAAATCACAAGAAGAAGTTATTCAGGAATACAAAAAAGAATTAAATGAAATAACAGGTAATTACATTTCTTTTAAGAATTTTATGATTGCTTTATTCGTGATTTTATTTATGTATTTATTATTAACTAATCGTATCCAAATAATTATTTAATTTAAATAATTTTCTAAGCTAATTTATAAAATGAATTTAAGGGTGATATTATTTTTGTTATCTGTTGTTGTTTTAATCCTTTGTGTAACTGGGGCTAAGATTAAGAACAACAATATGCAGAAACTTATTAAGTGTTCTGTTCCTCTAGTTTTATTTGTGGCGTTAATCTTATGTATGAGCAAGAATGTGGAACCATATTGTCCATATCCACAGTCTTCCCGCGATAATGGTTATGATGTTGTACAAAGAATCATTGGTGTCGTGGGACCTTCTAGTACTCGTACCACAGAAGATAAAAATAAACTCCGAACTAAAATACAAACTGTAGTAGGCAATAGAAATATTCCTAATTTGGACGAAGGAAAGGTTGGTTTTAACCCGCGCGACGTACCGCCCGGAAATGAATTAGATTTTTTAGCTAGTGTAGGGGAATGGGTTTCTGGTTGCGGCTTGAGCCCCGGGGCACAGTGGTCAGCGAATTACCCCACATCAGATGATCAGGCTTCTCGACTTTGTGCATCTGGCGGGGCTGAAGAGCTCAAGAATACTATCTCTGTGCCTCAACTCGCGCGTAGAGATTTAGGAAAATTGAATAACTATAATGGCACCACTAGCACAGGAGGTCTAACAACAGGGCTTAGTATTGGAGGCCAATCAATCGATGAATCTTGGGTTGGCGCTTGGGCCAAAGACATTGTGCAGAGCACCGGCGGTCCTCTTAACTACTCAATGCTAAGTGAAGCGCTAGAACTCCAGATGGATAATAATCCTCTAATTACTATATGTGATAATTGCAGTCGTGAGGGCTTGTGTGATAATTTTCTTGGAAATAATCCTGCAGGAACAGGGGGGGATTTGCTTGATGCCTACAATCAGTGGGAGGCAGAAACTTGTGGTGGTAATTCGGATGGGACTAACGTATGTATGTCAGGGAACGCGTGCGTCCTTCTCCCTGGAGATTGTAGAGATGGTATATGTAATTATCAACCAGACCCATCCACTAGGGGCAGGCTTTGCACTGATATAACGTCGGGATCGACTGGTATGTGTGACTCTAACGGCAACTGCGTAGTCACTCCAGTCGGTACTGGCGGTGGTGGTGGTGCAACGGCTGGTGCTGGTGGTGGAACCTGCAGTAATTCAAATGCTTATGCAACGGACCCAAATGGGAACTGTATTTTTACGTGTGGAGACCCGCAAGGTGTGGGCCCTGGCGGATCTGCCTACTCCTGCCCATCCAGCCGGCCAGCCAAGCCCGCGAACACAATGTGTACAGATGCTAGTGGTTCAGCAATCTCGTGTTCTCGTGACATCTGCTGCGATTCTGCCATTACAGTCGGTACTGGTGGCGGTACTGGGGCTGGTGCTGGTGCTGGTGGTGGTACTGGTGCTGGTACTGGTGGTGGCGGGACTGGTGCGGGTCTGAGTGCCGCTGGTACTGGTGGTGGCGGTACTGCCACTGCAGCGGCACAGTTTACCCAAGTGGGCCAAGTTCTCCGAGCCAGCACCGATTCTAGTAAGCCCGAATACAACATAAAGATTAAACTTGTGGCGGATCGATTGGGGGAGACCGACTCAAGAGTATATAGAATATATTATAATATCAGCGACGTAACAGATCATAAAAGTGTGTACGCTATATACGGCCGTGACGGTTCACCCTTAATATTACCGCCGTGTATTCATACATCTCCTCCATTCGGAGCTGACATCGGAGGTGTATCTTCGACGTTATTTACTGTCGATGCCGATGCTGAGTTTGACTCGTGGCTGACTCTCGGTAACGCCGAAGGCCCCGCGGGTCCGCCGCAGCTCACCCACATCGGCATCGACTTCAGCAGATGGGACGATACTACCGGGATTGACGCCAGCAACGGTGCAGTCTTCAACATGCAACCGGATCAAGGGCCTACCTCAGCGCTGCCAACCTCAACTGGAGAACCAGGAATCTTACTTGCTCAATTAAATGTGCCAAACGCATTGGGATCCACCGATCGTAGTATAATGATTCATTTGCAGGGGGAGCTGAATGCTGGGGGCGACTGGAATCAATCATTTGCCTTTGCGCTACCAAAGTAAATTTCATAATCTTCTATCCCAAATAACTTTTCCTATATCTTGTTAGACTTACATATTGAATAAAAATTAACTTAATGAATAACTTAATGAATAACTTAATGAATAACTTTCACATAAATTTCATAATTGTCAATGGAACCCATAATTTTATCTTTCTTTTAAATTTTTTTCTTTTCTAATGATATAAATCATAAATGCCGAGAATAAAAAAACTATTTGTTACAAAACTTTTTTCAGATGATGAAATAGCGTCTAAAGAAGGTAATTGGTTTTCAGAATCAGATCTTAAATATCCTGTTATAAATACGAATATTGATGTTTATTACAAAGATAATGATGGAAATGAAAGACTACTTTTAAAATTTAGAAAAAACAGAATTAAAGATGATCATGTTCAAAAAGGTTGGGAATCTTATAAAGATTTAGCCAAAGCATCTAGAGGTAGAGGTGCTTCTGCTGGTCCTATAGATACTAAAAGTCAATATTGGAGTAAAAGAACTATAGTGAATACAAATAAATGGTCAACAGGATATTTAACACCTGAAGGTAATCTAATGAAAGAAGAATTAGATTTATTAAGTGATGAAGAGATAAAAAATAAAGCGATTGAGAAAAGTGTAGAACTAAAGATTAAAGATAAAGAATTATCGAAAGAAGAATTAATTTTTGCGATTATTAAGAAAGATGGAGGAATTTCTAAAATGAAAGTGAATAATCAAGTAGCTTCGAATCCTATTGGATTTTATGAATCAGGCAAAAACTTTGCGACTTTACCCTGTCGCTTAACTCATTTTACAAGAACAAATTATGATAAATATAATAAAGGTTTACCATTTATTCAATCAATCGACAGACAATTTAAAGAATTAGTTCGTGAATCTTATGAAAAACAATTAGAGAGAGCAAATACAAAACCTCATCTGAAGATACCTAAAACTTGTTTCTCTACAGTAACGATTAATCGTAATTTTAGAACTGCATTACATAGAGATGCTGGAGATTTTAGAGATGGATTTGGAAATTTAACAGTTATAAGGAGAGGTAAATATCACGGAGGATACACGATGTTCCCACAATTTGGAGTAGGCGTAGATGTAGATACGAATGATTTTTTGGCGATGGATGTTCATCAATGGCATTGTAATTCAGAAATCTATGAGACAGAAGAAGACAAATCTTTTAATGAAAGTTTAGAACCAGCTTTTAAAGATAATCCGGATGTAGGAACAGTTGGTTTATATGAAAAATACACAAGATTAACATTTGTATGTTATTTAAGAGAAAAAATAGCAAATTGTCCTGAGAAAGAAGAGATAGACCCTAGATTTTTGACTAAATCAGGACACTCCAAAATAAAATAATATAATATATATGAATACAGAAGAACATACAGAAGAACATACAGAAGAACATACAGAAGAACATACAGAAGAACATACCAATTATATTAACATTGTTAATGGTGAGATTGTAGATGTAGAAACATATTTATTGAATATTTTAGGATACAATTATTCTCCTAAAAATAAGAATACAAAACTATATACTAAATCATTACAATTTATAAAGAAATCTAAGACTTTTAGAGATTTAATAACAAATATAACAAATATAACAAATATAACAAATGTTGTAAAATCAATAAAAGAAGTAGATGAAAAAGATATTAATTTTATTCTAGAGGAATTACATTCATTAAAAAAAAATGAAAAAAAGATAGAATAAGTAAAGGAAAAAAGAAAAAACCTCCAACTAAATCTAAAATGAGAAGAAGAAGGAAAAGTAGTAGAGTTAAAAAAAGAAAACCTTCTAGAAGAACAAGAAGACCCTCTAGAAGATCTTCTAAAAGATAATCGTCAATAAGTTTATTTAAAGATTATTAAATCAGGGCACTCCATAAAAAAAATATATATGTATATATATATATATATGTCCCATACTGCTGAGGATGTTAATTTAGTATTGAGTCTAATTAATAAATTATTAAATCCTAAAATGAAAAAATTTATAAGAATATCAATGCCCAACGTTCAAGAATTATTAAGTAGTAAATTTTTAGATTCAGGGACAGGTTCTCTTAAACTAAAGAAAAAGAAACATAAAAAGAAAAATACTAAAAAGAGAAAGAAAAGTACTAAAAAGAAAGGAGGCTCACCCTTTTCTTTATTTGGGCCTAAACTGAGTAAAACTGTAGATGATGTGGGTAAAAAAATAGATGCGGGTGAACCATTAACTAAACACGATGCTACTATCTTATGCCGGCGCATTGACGAAGTCGCGGCACAAACATTAATAAGTCTTATCATGTCAAATGAAGAAATTCCAGGAGCAAAAGATGTTATAAAAATCTATAATAGGTTTTTGGAATCTCAAAAGAAAGCATTAGCCATAGTTGAAAAAAAATCAAAAGAAGATAAAGCATTAGTAAAAGCTGAATTAGAAGAATTAGAACAATCAAAAATGGACAAAAGAGTTAAAGATTTGGCGTTAACGATATGCGAAGAGCAGAGAGTGCAGTTAGGGGCTGTACGGAAAATGGTTGCTACAAAAACAAAAAATGTAGAAGATGCTGCTCGAAGAAATAATATTATTAAGACTGGTGCTTTTTATTACTTTCTTGTGTTGGGTATGATTACCATGTTCTGCTTTTGTCAGTTTATGTATAATATGGATAGTGCGATGGCTCATGCTCAAGAATGGTTATCTTCATTTAAGTATGTGTGTACAAGTAGTCCAACATTTTTTGAACGAGTAGCAGGTGCAGCCGGGGAAGTACGTGATTGTAAAGAAGGACTAGGCACGCCTATATTTGGGGATTTGGTGAACGCTATAGCTGATATGATAACACATGTGGCTTTGACGGGCGCGGCGGGCGTAAAGCAGGGGAGAATAATAGTATTCGTAGTAGCTATCATACATTTTACAGCCGGGCCGATGATGGCGGGATTTGGTGGATATTATGCCGCAATGTCTTTCGTTAGAGAAGATGATAAAGAAGAAATGGCCGCATTAGAGCAAGCTGTGAAGACTTCAAACGAAATGCAGAAATCACTAGCCCAAGCGCGTGCGGAAGCTAAAGTAACGGTGAAACAGTTAGCAGATTTTGTAGGGACTCAGAGTCATGAACCTATGACTACCCCCACCATCATAGAAATGAAATCCAGTGGTTCTAAAAAATCCCGTGGCCTAGCCCCATTAGAAGATGCTAGAATAGAAGAAATGAGTGATCCTATACCAGAAGAAGGGGCATTAAGGAAATCTAATAGAAAGACTAGAGCTAAAAGGTCTAGAGCTAGAGGAACTAGAGCTAAAAGATCAAGAAGCCCACGAAGACCCAGAAGAACAAGAAGACCCTCCAGAAGCAGATATTAAGTTTATTTAAAGATTATTAAATCATTATGTAAATATAATGAGTGAAAAACCTAAAATATCTCTTATAACAATTTTTCACAATGAAAAAGATTTTATACCTTTAATCAAAGAGAATCTAAACTCATTTGATTATCCTAAAGAACAATTAGAATTAATCGTCATAGATGATGGAGATGAAAATCTAATGAGTGAGTTCTGTTCAGATGAAAGAATTCTTTATCTCCATTTATCAAAAGAAGAAAGAAAAGAATTCCTAGATAAAATAACTTTTAAGAATGACCCTCAAGGGATTAAAGAGAAATATCAACATAAAATAAATCATTTGCCGAATGGTTTTAAAAGAGATTATGGTGTAGGAATGGCCTCAAGTGATTATATCTTTCATTTAGATTATGATACAGCATATCATCCGAAAACATTAAGTAGAAAACTAAATTATTTACAAAGAGTGAAAGTAGGATGTGTATTTTGTGATAGTTTATTATGTATGGATACATCTTCAGAAAATAAAGATATGTATAAAACAAAGAGTCAATTTAAGATTTATGAAGGAACTCTTTTTCACACAAAAGAATATTGGACAAAGGGAGGATTTGAGTGGTCAGATACTGAATATGAAGGAAGAGTATTTCATTCAAAAGGAGAAGATAGATTACAAGAAAATTATTTTGATGCGGTTAAGTTATTAACCATTGCGAATTATAGAAATTACCAACCAGTTAAATTAGATATGAAGAAATCTACCTTTGATATTAAGATTCATGAATTAGCTAAAGAGATTACATTAAAAGAATATAATCCAATTAAAATCACTATACAAGACTTATTTCATGATGATGAAATAAATATCTTAGGAATGAATAGTGAATTTATTCATTCTTTTAAAGATGATAAATGGTCATTAACAGATCATACTGGAAAAATAAAACAGACAAAGATAGCAAAAGAATTATTAAGTTACAATAAAGATTTTAATGTATTGATATATGGTCATAAACAGCCAATATGGGATGTATTTGAGAAAGTAAGATTTGATGTAATTATTTTAGAAACATATAAGAATACTGAACAGATGCATGGAATTATTCAGGGATGTAAGAAATATGAATATGTATACAAAAATGGAATCTTTATTAATCATGATTTTATTAAGCCAGAAAGAAATGATGAAAATAAAGATGAAAACAATGATGAAAATAAAGATAAAAATAAAGATGAATCATAAAATAAATGTTTATTAATATATATTGATGAATATAGTAACAATTGCTGAAATATTTGCTGCTTTAGAAGAACATTCTGAAGGTCATATATTTAAAGTATCATTATTTTCAACATTTATATTTTTATTGATAACAATTCCGGACATAGATATAGCATTTTACAAAAAATTACCTCCAAAATTAAAGCCATTAAAATATTATTTTAGTGCTGTACTTTATTTCATAGTAACATATTTTGGATATAAATTTGTATTTAGTGTGTTTGATTCAGTTTTAACAAGTGAAATAGAAGATGAAGAAAAAGAAAAGGTGAAGGGACAAAAGAAAGAATAAAAATAATTATCTAAAATTATTTTCTAAACTGATATTATAAAATGAGTGCCGTCCTTAATCAACCCCTTAGTTTTGTAAGAAATCAGTTTCATGATCGTCTTGTTCAGGTGTCTGTCTACAGTGGTTTAGTATTCTACATTTTGTCGAATCCAGCTGTATTCGCATTTGTTGAGAAGAACTTTCCCTTCAAGATTCAGAAGGATATGCAGTTAGTCTTCCACACAGTTCTCTTTATGCTCTTTATGTATTTAGGAACAAAGTTTTTCTTTGATCCGGTATTAGGTAGAGTAATGGAAGGATACAGAAATAAGGCAAAGAAGCCTGTTAGAAAAGTTGCTCCTAAGCGCAAGTAAATAGATCATAACTAATATTTTCTATCTTAATTATTTAAAAATAATTTATATCATACAATATAAATTATGAGTGTTACCGATAATATGAAAGAAGAACTAGAAGAAAAGACAGTTGATGAAAATCTAAGTGAAAGTTTAGATGATATTGCATTAAATAACTTAAGTTTGTTAGTAAAGGAGTGGCCGAATTCATTTACAAATAATCGTTTTATTTTGCAGAAAAATAAAATGATAGAGAATAATGATGAAAATATAGATGTAGTTTATTCTTTGAATGATCTTGAGAATACACTTTATTTTACATTTAATCATTGTATGGGAATTCTTAGAAAGAGTGAAACTGATGTATTTATAATGTTGCATTCTTTATTTAATGCTTTAGATGTAGTAGAAGAATATTATAATGAAAGAAAAGATACAAGTCTTCATCTAGAGAATATCTTAGATGATATAGAGTGTAAATTGATGGAACATAAAAATAAATATTATAACCGAAGTATTTGTTCAAGATTTATTAAAGATATTGGTAATAAAATACATAGAATTCTACTGGATGCCTCTAAAGAAGTCTTCCAATTTTACTGGCATTATCATTCATTTGATGCATATTCTGATGATGAAACCGATAATGATTCAGAGAATGGATCAGAGAATGATTCAGAGAATGAATCAGATGATAATCTTAAAGATAAAGAATGTTAAATAGTTGGAACATATCTATAACTTTCTTTATTATAAATTGTGGCTGTTTTATCTGAACCATCAATACTAATTCTTTGATTATCATATATTTCTGAACAACCTCTTTCATCGGTACAATCTTTATTATCAAGGTGTAATGGTATTGGTATTTGGTTATAATCATTACTAAGTGTGAAATAATTCCATAAATTAGATCCACGATAAGTTTCTCTCCCTACTAATTTTTGTAGATTACCATTATCGTCCTTTAAGTATCCAACCGATTCATAATTAGTGGGCATACCTCTAGTGGGTATATTAAATTTGGGCCTTTGGTCAAGATAATTAGCCCAAGTCATTTCATTATTTTTTCTGTAAGGTTTTTTTACAACAGGATCATAATTACTATCTTCTAAATAGATGTTTTCATTATTATCTTCTTTATCAATGAAATAAAGATAATTATCAAGTTCATCGTCTTTTTTTAAGATTTGGTACATCAAGAATCCAATTATTCCAAATAAAAGGATTGTTAATGGATCTAATGTGATTTCTATATTATTTCCTTTTTTATTTAAGCCGCCTCCTTTAAGTTTTTTACCTTTTTTCTTATTCATCTATATATAAATAAAACATTTGATTTTTATTTAAACAAAATTATTCATAATTAATTATAAGATGGTTAAGTTTAATATTATTGTATGCACAAATAAACAGGGGATAATAGGCTGCAATAATGATCTATATCTTAAATGTAAAGAAGATATGAAACATTTTCAAGAAATTACAATTGGTTCATATAATCAAGAAGATAAAGAATCAAAAAAAAATGTTGTGATTATGGGTTATAACACCTGGAAATCAATTCCTCAGAAATATAAACCATTAAAAGATCGTATTAATATTGTGATAAGTAATAGAGAAACTGAAGAATATTTTGGAGACGCAATCATTCATAAAGATTTAAGATCAGCATTAATGATGTTTAATAGATTAGAATGTAATGAAATATTTGTAATTGGGGGTGAAAAGATTTATAACGATTGTTTCGGTCAATTTAAAGATTCGGTAAATCATGTGTATCAGACATATATTGAAGAAGTTTGCGACGAATATCATATGTATAAATATTTTAATTTTGATGATTCAGATTATATTAAAACATCATCAGAAAAACTAAGAGATATAGAAATTGAAGTTCATAGAAATAGAGGATTTATTAAGAAAAAAGTAGATATCAATTTTATAAGATATACAAATAAGGCTCATATAAACGAATATAATTATTTAAATGGATTAAAAGAAGTATTTAGAGATGGAACTAAGATAGAGGGAAGGAATGGCTCCGTATTAAGTCACTTTGGTCAAAGAATGGTTTATGATTTAGATAGATTTCCATTACTAACTACAAAAAAGATGGGATATAAAACTATTCTTAAAGAATTACTTTGGTTTTTGAGAGGTTCCACAAGTAATGAAGAACTTGTTCAAGAAAATGTTCATATCTGGACTCAAAACTCAACAAAGGAATTCTTGGAAAGTAGAGGATTAGATTACTTAGAGGGTGATTTAGGTCCAGTATATGGATTCCAATGGCGTCACTTTGGTGCAGACTATGAGAATTCTAAAACAGATTATAAAGGATTAGGTAAAGATCAAATAGAATATATCCTAAATCTCATTAAGAATGAACCAACATCTAGAAGGATTATTTTGTCGGCATGGAATCCTGCTGATCTAGATAAGATGGCTTTACCACCGTGTCACGTTTTATCACAATATTACGTTAATGAAAAAGAAGGAACTCTTAGTTGTCAACTATATCAAAGATCAGGTGATATGTTCCTAGGTGTTCCATTTAATATAGCATCTTATGCGTTCTTAACTTACATCTTTGCTCATCTAACTGGTTACAAACCAGGTAAACTTATTCATATAATTGGAGATGCTCACATATATGAAGAACACATTGATGTTGTAAACAAGCAACTCCAAAGAGAACCTAAACTATTCCCTAAACTAACCATATCAAAAGAACTTGTAGATATTGATGATATTAAGTTGGAACATTTTACATTAGATGAATATGAATCATATGAAGCACTGAAGGCTCCCATGATCGCTTAATTATTATACTTTAACAAATACCACCAAGTTGTAGTTGGTCTTACATTTATATCTTCCTCAAATTTCATATATTTTTTATCTTCGTATGCTGTATGAGATTTTCCATCAAATTGCCACATCCATTGCCCAGTAATTGTATACAAACTCATAAATAACATAAATGGATTAATTAATAATCCAAATAAAATAGATGCTATATGAGGAAATTTAATTTTATCCGGATTTCCGAAATGATCCTCATCCGAAATACTTGCCATATAATAATGCCACGACATATCATCATTTTTTATTAATGTATAATCATCTTCCTGTGCTTTTTCAAATAATCTTTGATTATCGGAATCTAAATGATACCAACCACCATATGCTCTTTCTATGATATATGAGTTAATAGTATTACAATATTTAGGATTTAGATGTAATGTTGTTCCATATATGTATTTATATTTGGAATCCTCTTTGAAATATGATTTACAATGATTTAATATTTGTTTTCTAACTTTGTTTTCTCTATCAATTCCTACTTTAGAACCAGGGAATCCACTCGTCATATGTTCCAATGAACCAAAAAATGTGATTATGTCATATTTATTAACAAATTTCTCATGTTTATCAAAATATTTTCCTTCATGCGCTATAAGTCCATTTTTCTCTATAAAATCTACTTGTTCTGTAGATATTGTTAGACCCTCACAATGTATTCCTTTCTGATTACAATATAATAAAAAATCTCCATTTCCACAACCCATATCTAAGATAGATATTTTACTTAATTCATCTTTCTCTAATTTATCTAATCCTAAATAAATCATAAATTTATCATATGAATTATTATTGGCTTGTTTATCTGTTAATTTCATAGAATCTTCTAATGTCATCCTCGAATTATTATCATATAAATCATATAAGTATATTCCTTCAGTCAGATTCTGTGAACCATTATTATTATATATAAAGTGATTAGTAGTTATATCATAAAACATTTTGGTTCTATCATAATTATTATACATATCTATATCATAATTTATGAACAATAATTCATTAATCACAAATAGTACTATAGGTATAAGCAATATAGCTATATGATCTGTTTTATAATACAAAAATAAGGTAAATAACCAAATAAATAGTTGTAAAATAGTATTCTTATTTGTTAATATTACACTGCCTATATTACAGATAATAATTATATGTAAAATTATTATCACACACAAGATAATCTTTATAACTAATTCTTTCTGCATTTTTATATTTACCTTATATATTTTACTATAATTAATTAGACGTAGCACTGAAGGCTCCCATGATCGCTTAATGGATTAATTAAACTTAGTAATACAAATATATCACCCATCCCTCCTTTAAGATTTTCTGGTTCTGTATTCATTCTATCTTTACATTTATTATTAACATCATCAATATTATGTAGATTAGAATCATATTCTTTCACATTGTGAAGAACACCTATTATTAAATTACCATTTTTTGTTTTTGTACCATTTGCAGTTTCATTATTTTTACATTTAAAAGATGTAATTTCATCGGGTATTTCTTCTTCTTTTATACACGGATCACCTATAACTAATACATGATAATCTAAGATTCCATCGGCTAATTCTACGCTATGTTCTTCTAAACGAACATATTTCATTATATCACATAAACATGGCCAACAACAGCGATAATAATCACCGATATATTCTTTATTGTCTAATCCTTTAACGACTATTTTATCTTTATTATTTTTATGAGGTTTTATAGGTGAACCCGAAACAGCACAATAAACTTTATGATGAGATAAGTATTTATCTTTTGTTAATACATTACGTTTATTATGAATATGATGAAAAAACTGAACACCACCCGCATTTCTATTTCTATCTTGGAAGATAAGATTAAAATCATTCATAAGAGTTCCATAAGTAATCATTAATTCATCTAAATCATCTTCTAGATTTGTATCAATAGTAAATGATTCAAAATCATAAATTGATAAAATTAAAACGATACATATTACACTAAATAATAATAAATATTTCATTATAATCTATAATATAATATATATTATGAAAGAAAATAAAAAGATTATTAAGGGAAGAGGTAAAATACACTTTCATGATGAAAAAGATAGAAAAAAAATGGAGAAGAAATATCCAGAAGTAAAATTTGAAAAAATGAATCCCTTAACATTTACTACAACATATAAAGGGAATAAACAATTTGATGTAGAAATAAAAGTAGGTGATACTAAAATACCTTGTTCTTTTAAGAATTGGGCGTGGCCCTGGAAATATGGATCAAAAGTAGAATTAAGATTACATTTTAAAGATTTAAAAAAGAAAGCGATTACTCATATTACAGGTGGGATTCAACATAAATTATTTAAATTATACAGATATGATTATGAAAAGATGATGAAAGATAATAAAAAAGGTGGAGCTATATGTGTTCCGTGTATGGCTAAAGTATTATTTATACCTAAAAAGAAAGGAAAAAGAGGAGGAGGAAAGCGAACATTTAAGAAAGAACAAAAAAAAGAAAATAAAGATTACTATGTATGTATTAGAAAATCTAAGAAAATAAAAGATAAAAAAACAAGAAAGAAGTCTCTTATAAAATGTAATGATAAAAGAAGTATAAAATTAAAACGTTTAGCAAAGAAGTATCCTAAAGAATGGAAAGAATTTAAAGAGAATTATGGAAAAATGCGTGCATCTGGATACTTATAAACTGAACATTTCTTGAAGTTTAATAAGATTATCATCATTATCATCATTATCTTCATAATACCATTTTTTCTTTTTGGGGTCCCATTTACAACCGTAAGATTTAGCTATTTCTTTATTAGCATAAGGCACATTTAAATAGTATTTATGTTTCTTATTTTCATATGGACATGATGTAAGACCAATTGCTTCATTCGCTAATCTGTCTGCGCCTTCATTCCCTAGTGATAAATTATCATTTAAACCTGTGTGTGCTTTGATGTGATTAATAGTAACATTGGGATTTATAAGAAATAATTCATATAATTCGCTAACTAATTCATGATTAGGGATATATCCCTTTTTATTTTTCCATCCTTTTTTTTTACATTTTTCACCATATGTTCCACAACATTTTATTGTATATTCTGAATCAGAATAGATAATAATATGTTCTTTAGAATCTATTTCTTTTTTTAGGATTTTAAATACTTCTATAACAGCAGATAACTCTGCGGTATTATTACTTTGTTTGCCATTAATACGCTTTGAAACATTACGTACATCATCTTTATCAAAATATACACCTATTCCAGCCTTTGCAGAAGGTTTACCATTATTGCTACATGCACCATCTGTAAAAACTATAATATTACTCATTATTAAAAGAATATATACAAATTATTTAAATTAATTTATCAAATTTATTTAGTATCACTTGTCATATCAGATAATCTTAAAGATTTCGCAGATGAACTAGGCATTGATCCCGACTCGATGCTTGATAAAAAAGATTTCATTGAGCTTTGTTTAGATTTAGAAGATAATTTTTTCATTTTCTTTTTAGCGTGGTCGTGCTTACCTGATTCAATATCTTGGATAATAGATCTGCGAATTTTACGATCATTTAATCTTTGTTTTAATCTTTTTTTACGATCACCTTGAGTTAATTTATTAACACCGGGATTTCTTTTAGTAACCTTTCTTTTAGTAACCTTTCTTTTAGTAACCTTTCTTTTAGTAACCTTTCTTTTAGTAGCTTTTCTTTTAGTAGCCTTTCTTTTAGTAGCCTTTCT
>MDTA01182155.1_pt1 | contig 14352 bp, 15 predicted proteins | sample 811151 | NCBI WGS metagenome assembly MDTA01 (sample SAMN05326648, study PRJNA326480) | marine metagenome | isolation source: seawater | place: Indian Ocean: South | collected 2010 | reverse complement strand
TATTTGCCATTAAATTTGACGTTTCATTTAAAAAGTGAAAAGGATCAAAAGAAGGTTTAACTTCAAAATAATCACATCCGATATCCTTTGCTAATTTAGCTGCTTTAAAAATATCTGTTGCATTAGTCTCAACATAGTTTTTACCTTTTTCATTTCTTGTTTTGTCAGAGCCAACTTTTTCTAATACAAGAAATGAATAACCAAGTTTTGTTGTTCTATCTTTTGAAAGTTTTTTCATACCATCAATGACTTTGTTGAATTGAGATTTTCCACTTGCATGAGGTCTGTATTGTTGAAAAACTTCTTCACAACCTGCGTCCACAGAAATTCTTACCCATTTAGTATGAAATGCTAAAGATTTTAGATATTTATCAATTAATGTTCCATTTGATGTAACACCCACATGAATATCATTTTCATAAAAATAATCTACTAATGTTCCAAACTCTGGATGTGCCATTGGCTCACCTCCACCAATTAAAACAACAGCCTTAACTCCTACTTCAACAAATTCTTTAGCTAATTCTTTTATTCTTTCTCTTTTGAAACCACCTTGATTTAACAGACTTGCGCTTATACAGCCATGGCATGCTAAGTTACAAGCTGTTGTAGGATCTAATTCTACAACACAAGGTCTCGATTGACCATTTTCATTAGCTAAAAATTCCTCAAATCTGTTCTGAAAACTATATTGTCTTGCTTTATCTGATAAAGATAATGCTTTTTCTTTAGAACTCATAATTAGCAACACTTAGACATTAATGAAAAAAAGTCAAATATATTTATCTAAATTAAACAATTTATACCATTAAATTATTACTTTAATCGATTTGGCCTATCCATATCTGAGTCACCTTTAAATAATCTAATTTGATTCTTTATTTTTTTTTTTAGTAAATAACCAAAAATGATACTCTTATTTTTTCTTTCAAAAGGTTCAAAGTAATTTGGTATTATATTCTTATCTTTTGAATTTTTAATTTTAAAACCACATTTTAAAATTTCTTTATCAGGAATTCCAAAGGAATATAAATCAATGTATTCAACTTTTTTTTTTTCTAAAATTTTATGAAAAAGTTTATCTAAATATTTAAATGAATAATTACTACCTATGTAATCAATAATTCTAACTGCAGTTTTTTTTTTATAATTACAGTTTCTTAAAATAACTATATTGATAATTTTATTATTTTTTAAAGATCCGTAAGCATAATAATTATAAAATTTTGAATTTAAGTATCTATTAATCAAATATAAAGATGATTTTTGCGGAGTTTGATAATCATACAAAGACTGTAGTTCTTTTGATCTTAATAATTCAGAATTTAACTTAATATATTCTTTTCCAAAGAAAGAATTTTTTAAATTTCTTGGGTAATTTGAAATACTTGCAATTTTATAATGATTGGTTTTTTTTGAAAGCAAGTATGAATGCTTTAATTGACCAATCTTAAATTTTTTATACTTTTGATACTTAAGTGAGTATTTACTACTACCAATGCCACAAATAAAATCATATTTCTTTTTAAGAATAACATCAAATAATTTTATACCTGCGGTTGGTCTTGTTGAGCTCCACATGGATATAAATGTTTCCCAACCAAGATTATTGTCATATAATTTAAGAGGTTGAAACCCTTTGGTTGCAATAATTCTAATCTTATCTTTTGCAATTAAAAAATTGTATTTTTTAGTTTTTGTATCAAAATACATCCAATCAAATAATTTTTTATATTTAGACAATATGTGACCTTTTTTATAAAAATTATTGATATATTTACTTAATAAATTGTATTCTTTATTTTGAAGTCTTTTAATAATCATTAAAATTGATTTATTATAGAGTTTTAATTAATGCAAAAAACAATTATTTACTGTAATTCAACTTACTTTAATTTTTATATTAAATAAATACTTATGAAAAAAAATGTTTTGATAATTGGTTGTATGGGACATATAGGTTTTTCTTTAGCAAAATATTTTTCGCATAAAAACTATAATGTTTTTGGTTTTTATAATAATACATTAGATAAGTTCAAATTAACTGAACTTAAAAAACTTAAAATAAAGTTATTTAAAAATAATCTTAGCAATCCAAAAAAAATTTTAAGTACTATTAGAAAAAATAAAATTACAGATTGTGTTTATGCATCAGCTATAGCTCACGATAGTATAGCTAAATTTAGACCTCATGACACTTTATCAGTCAATTCACTCTATCCAAATTATTTTATTAATTTTGCAAAAAAAAAAGATTATCGATAAGTTCATCTATATAAGCACTGGTTCAGTATTTCAGAATATTAAATCTAACAAAATTAAAATTGATGAGAAATTTCCACCGAGTCCTAAATCTTTATATGCAATTTCAAAGCGTGCTGCGGAAATTCAAATAGAAAATAGTTTTGATGAAGCACAGAAAAGAATTTGTGTTTTGAGAGTTTCTTGGGTATACGGACCTCCAATGTTGACGGACGGTATTGTTCCGCAAAGAGGTCCTATAGCATACATACTGAATGAAATAATTAAAAAAAAGAGAAAAAAAGTTAAATTACCAGGAAAAGATTTTGAGGCATCTTTTACTTATATAGACGATGTTTGTGAAAATATATTTAAATTAGTTATGATGAAAAAATTTAGATATAAAATTTTTCATTTAGGTACGGGAAAAAATCAAAAGATTGATGAGTTGATTAAGATCTTAAAAAAACAATTCAAGAACCTTAAGGTAAAAACTACAAATGGGTTTAGCCCCTGGTCGAACGATAGTGTTATCAGAGGACCTTTAATCACTAGACAATTAAAGAAAATTATCCAATGTAAATACAACCTTGAAAAAGGAGTGAAGGAGTTCATAAAGTTTTATGCTTAATTGGGCAATTATTGGGTCTGGAGATGTAATTGAAAGGCTGGTGCAAAATTCATTAAATGTAAGTAATAAATCTAAAGTTCAATGTATATATTCACTAGATAAGAAAAAGGCAAAGGAACTAAGCAAAAAGTTTAATCTAGGTAGCGTCGTAAATAATTATAAAGATATTTTGAAAGATAAATCAATTAATTGTGTATATATAGCAACACCACCCAATTATCATTTTTTTTACATTAAATTATTTTCGAAAAAAATTAAAACTATACTTTGTGAAAAACCGATTGGAATAAACCTTATAGAAATAAAAAAAATTCAAAAATTAATAAATAAAAATAAAAATAATTTTTTTATACCATTTTATAGGAGATCACATGATAGATTTATTTATGTAAAAAAAATTATTGATAGCAAAAAATTAGGTCACCCTGTTTTTTTTAGATATTTACTTTCTCATGACACCGATAATCATCCTACAGCTCCAATCTTACAAAAAAAAGGTATTCCGTGGAGATTCAACAAATCAGTTGCGGGTGGTGGAAATTATATAGATATGGGCCCTCACTTCCTTGACTTAGTATCAATTCTTTTGGGCGATATTGATAAAATAGATACAAACACTGCAAATTTAAAGAAAATTTACAATGTTGAGGAAACTCTTACAGCAAATATTAAGTTAAAAAATCATATTCGAGGTCAAGCAATCTGGTCTTCTATCGTAAAAGATAAGATTGATTTATTTGAAATTTTTTTTACAAAAGGAAAAATTGAATTTAGTTTAAATTTTAATGATATTGTAATTGTGAAACAGAATAATGTTATTCAAAAAAAAAAATTTGTTCTTTCAACGCCACTACACAAGAAATTTATATTGAATATGATTGAAAAGCTTGGTTCTAAGAAAAAATACATCGATAAAAAAGGTATAGATTTAAGTCTTTTACAATTTAAATCAATATAGTGTTATGATTAATAATAAAAAAATTTTAGGAATAGTAACTGCTAGAAAAGGAAGTAAAGGACTAAAAAATAAGAATTTATTAAAACTTAATGGTTATCCTTTAATATATTGGCCAATAAAAGCTTTTAAAAATTCTAAATATGTTGACGATTTTATTTTATCTACGGACTCTCCTAAAATTTCTAAATTAGCAAATAAATTTAATTGTAAGACACCTTTCTTAAGGCCAGCTAATTTAGCTAAAAATAACTCATCCTCAATTGACGTTATAATTCATGCATTAAATTATTTTAAATCAAAAAATATTTTCTTTCATTACGTAGCTTTATTAGAACCCACGTCCCCTCTTACTACTAGTAAAGATTTAGATAATGCTATTATTAAATTGAAAAAAAATAAATTAGCTAATTCTATCGTCGGTATATCAAAATTAGTTAGCCATCATCCAGATTTCAATGTAAAAATAAACAATAAATCTTTTATAAAATTTGCAACTAAAAAAATCAAACGACGCCAAGAAATTTCAAATTTATTCTTTCTTGATGGAAGTTTGTATATTTCAAAGATTAATTCTTTAATTAAATACAGATCATTTTATCAGAATAAAACTATTGGATTTTTGACTCCTAAGTGGAAATCTTATGAAATTGATGATTATATAGATTTTCTGACTATTTCTACACTTATGAAAAAGCAAAAAAATTTATGAAAAAAAATTTAGGACAAAAAATTTTAAAAAAAGCTAAAAAGATTATTCCAGGAGGAAATCAGCTTTTATCAAAAAGAAGTGAAATGTTTTTACCAGACCAATGGCCCAATTATTATAAAAAAAGCAAAGGATGTGAAATTTGGGATCTTGAAAATAAAAAATACTATGATTTTGCTGGAATGGGAGTTACAGCCTGCACTTTGGGATATGCCAATAAGAAAATAAATTCTGTAATTACCAAAGCATTTAAGACCGGGAATTTGACAACTTTAAATTCAGTTGAGGAGGTTGAGTTAGCAAGATTATTTTTAAAGATACATAAGTGGGCGGGTATGGCTAAATTTTCGAAATCGGGTGGAGAAGCATGTTTAGTTGCTATTAGAATTGCAAGAGCATATTCAAAAAAAGAGAACATTGCCTTTTGTGGATATCATGGGTGGCATGATTGGTATCTTTCGGCAAATCTAAATAATAAAAAATCTTTAGACAATCAGCTGCTATCAGGTTTAAAAACTGTTGGAGTTTCGAAATCTTTTAAAAATTCAATTTTTCCTTTTTATTATAATAATATTGATAGTTTGGAAAAAATTTTACAAAATAATACTATTGGAATAATTATCATGGAACCAATGCGTTACAGCCCTCCAAAAAATAAATTTTTAAAAAAAGTGAGGGCACTTGCAGACAAATACAAATGTATTTTGATATTTGATGAAATTACCTCAGGTTTTCATGATCACTATGGAGGTATTCATTTAAAGTATGACGTAAATCCAGATTTAGCAATTTTTGGTAAATCGATTGGAAATGGTTATCCAATATCAGCTATTATCGGAAAAAGACATATAATGAATATATCTCAAGAAACATTTATTAGCTCTACTATGTGGACAGACAAAGCAGGTTTTTTAGCAAGTTTAGAAACTTTAAAATTTATGAAAAAATATAATGTACAAAGGAAAATTGCTAATAAAGGAAAAGATATTAAAAAATTTTGGAAAACAGAGACAAAAAAACATGGAATTAACATTTCTGTATCTGGACAAGACTCTATGCCTTATTTTAAATTCGATTATAAAAATAACTTAGAGATTTCAACTTATTTTACTCAAGAAATGTTAAAAAAAGGTTTTCTTGCTGGTAATTTAGCAACAATGTCAATTTCCCATACAAGTGATATCATTAAAAAATATAAATTAAATTTTAAAAAAGTTATAAAAGATATATCCCAAATTATGTTAAAAACAAAAAAATTTCCTTTAACAGGTCCAATAAAACATTCAACCTTCAGACGTTTGACAGATTAATGAGCAAGATTGATAAAAATGAAATATTTGATTTAGTAGTAAACCAGCTTAATTATTTATTTAAAGATAGAAACAAAATCCAAAAAAAAAAATATCCTTTTATGTTTAAATAATGCTTTTGATAGAACTATAAACTGTTTCTCAAAAATTAATAATCCTTATTATTTTGATAAAAAAAAAAAGTCGGTATTGTTCAATCATCTTAATTCAGATCAATTTTCAACATTTTTATATTTTTTAGCTAATTCTTGTTTTGAAAGAAAAAAACAAAAAAATTTATGTGATAAAATTTATTATTTAAATAAAGCTTTAAATTGTTTAGATCTTTTTTATGAAGTTAAGATGCCAGATATATTTCTCTTAGTTCATCCTGTTGGAACAGTTTTAGGTAGAGCAGAATATTCTGATTATTTTATAGCTTATCAAGGAGTAAATGTTGGATCTAATAAAAATAAATACCCCAAATTTTCAAAATACGTTACTTTAAGACCATCAACAAGTGTTTTAGGGAATTGTTATCTTGAATTTAACTCAGAATTAGCTTCTGGATCAACTTTAATAGATAGGGTTTTAAAGAAAAATTCAACTTATTTTGGTAACCCAAAAAATTTTTATATAAAAAGAAAAAAAGAAATAAATAATGTTTGGATTTAAATGTTATTTTTATATTACTAAAGAACCTATCATTTGATAAATGTTTAAATTTGCAGCAATTATTGAGGCTAGAATGACCTCGAAGAGACTACCTGGAAAAATTTTGTACAAAGTAGGTGGAAAAAGTTTTTTATGGTATTTGGTAAAAAGATTAAAAAAAGTAAAAGAAATAGACAAAATAATTTTAGCTACTACAGTTAATAAAAGTGATGATATTTTAGTACAATTTGCAAAAAAAAATAATATTTCTTATTTTAGAGGTTCAGAGCTTAACGTAAAAAAAAGAGTTCTCGATGCTGCAAAAAAATATAAAGTAGAAAATATAGTGGGAATTACAAGTGATTGCCCTATTATCGATATTAACTTAATCAGCCAAGTTATTAATACATTTAAATATAACAAGGTTGAATTTGTCTCTAATTGTGATCATAGAAGTTACCCAGATGGGATGGATGTCGCTGTTTATCGTAGAAAGTGTTTAGAAAAATCTTATAAATTGACTAGAAGCAATTATTATAGAGAACACGTAACATTATTCATTAAGCATAATAAAAAAATATTTAACCAAATTAATATTGTTGCACCAGAGAATGTTTATTGGCCTTCACTTGGTCTAACTCTTGATGAATATGATGATTATGTTTTGCTCAAGAAAATAATTGAATATTTCAAAAAGAGAAAAAATTTTTATTTTAAATGTGATGAAGTTATAGAATTACTTAAAAAGAAAAAAAAATGGCTAAAAATTAACACAAACGTAAAAAGGAAAAAAATCAAATTTAAATGGTAAAAAAAAAATCAATACTGATTGGTTTAGGAAATATAGGTTTAAATTACGATCTGAATACTCAATATATAACGACACATGCAAAGTCATTATTTAAAAATAAAAATGTCAAATTTATTTGTGGTATAGATAAATCAATCAATCAAAGAAAAATTTTCAATAAAAGATATAAAATACCTTCCTTTGCAAAACTAAATGATATAGCATTATTAAAAAGTAATTTTATAGTCTTAAGCACTCCTAATCATACACATTTGAAGTACATCCAAAAAATCCTACTTTATAGAAATATAAAAACGATACTTTTGGAAAAGCCTGGAGGATCAAATTTTAATGATTTCAAATATATAAAGTATCTATGTAAAAAAAAAGGTGTCAAACTTTATATAAACTATCAAAGGTTATATGACAAAAATTATTTAAAAATAAAAAATATATTAAATAAAATGAAAAATTTCAAAGGAGTTGTAAATTACAGTAGAGGTTTGGAAAATAATTGTGGTCATGTCCTAAGCTTATTTGAAAAATTTAATCTAAAAAAAACTAAGATAATTCTTTTAAATAAAAAAGAAAGCCCTGATTTTTTTATTAAATTTAGAAAAGGACAAATATTATTTTTAAACAATCCTAGAAAAAATATATCTAATAATGAGTTTGAGTTAGTAAGTAGGAATTATAAGATTAAATCTTTTAACGAAATGAACAAATTTAGTATCTTTAAAATTCAAAAAGATAGATATATAAAAAAGAATTATGTTTTTTCCAACAAAAGTAATATTATTGAATTTGATCAAAAAAACTCTCAAAAATCTGTATTAGATGTTATCTTAAGAGGAAATAAGACATTATATAAAGATATTTTAGAAAATTCTTATAATACATTCAAATTAATCAATAAAATTAGATTTATGGTAAAGAGTAATTAAAAAATGAATATTAAAACTATTAGATATAAATTCAAAAAAAAAAACACTATTGGCAGACAGGAAATACAATCCTCAATAAAAGTTTTAAAAACTGGAGACTTATCAGGTTTTATGGCTTCAAGAAATCAGGGATTTCTTGGTGGTCCTCAGGTTAGAAAATTTGAAAAAAAATTAGAAAAATTTTATAATGTTAAATATGCAATATCTGTAAACTCTTGGACCTCTGGTTTAATAACAATAATTGGAAGCTTAGATGTAGAGCCAGGAGACGAAATTATAGTAACTCCTTGGACAATGTGTGCAACCGTGACTGCAATTTTACATTGGAACTGTATTCCAATTTTTGCAGATATAAATTACGAGGATTACTGTATAGACCCTGAAATTATAAAAAAAAAAAATAACGAATAGAACAAAAGCCATAATTGCCGTTGATATTTTTGGTTTTCCTGCACAAATTGATAAAATTAGAAAAATAATAAAAAAAAGAGATATAAAAATTATATCTGATAATGCTCAAGCACCTTATGCATTTTATAAAAATAAAATTTCTGGCACTAATTCAGATATTGGAGGTTTTAGTTTTAATTATCATAAACACATTAACACAGGTGAAGGTGGAGCAATAATTACAAACTCAAAAAGACTGGCTCAAAGATCTAGATTGATAAGAAATCACGGTGAAGCAGCAGTGTTAAACAATAAAAAACATCTAAATAACATTTTAGGTTATAATTTTAGATTAGGCGAAATAGAAGCAGCAATAGGCATTGAACAATATAGAAAATTAAAAAAGATAGTATCAAAAAGACAAAAACTGTGTAGAAAGCTTACACAAGGATTAAGCAAATTAGAGGGATTAGTTTTACCAAAAGAAAGTCCTCAAAGAACTCACAATTACTATATATATCCTATTACTTTAAGCGAAAAAATTTTGAAAAGATTCTCTAGATCAACAATAATTAAGCATCTTGAAACAGATGGAGTCCAAGGTTTAATTTCAGGCTATGAAATTGTACATAAATTTCCAATGATAGAACACAAAATAGCTTATGGCTCCAAAGGTTTTCCGTGGAACATAAATAAAAAAAACTTAAAAAAAGGTAAAATAATTTGTAAAAATGCTGAGAGACTTCACGAAAGATCTTTTATAGGTATAGAGGTTTGTTTATATGAACTTTCCAATAAAGATATAGATTTAATAATTAAATCTTTTTACAAAATTTGGAAAAAATTGAAATTATAAATAATGTTTAAAAATGAAAATTGGAACAAAACAAATATCACAAAATTCTAAAACATATTTTATTGCTGATATAGCTGCTAATCATGATGGAAGTTTAAAAAGGGCTAAAAAACTTATTACATTATGTAGTAAGGCTGGAGCGAATGCTGCAAAGTTCCAACATTTTAAAGCTGAGACAATTGTGAGTGACAAAGGCTTTAAACAATTTGGAAAAAAAAGCCACCAATCAAAATGGAAAAAAAGTGTCTTCCAAACATATAAGGATGCAAGTATTGATCCAAGTTGGACAAAAGAACTTTACAAACATTGTAAAAAAAATGGTATCGATTTTATTACTACACCTTATGACATCAATTACGTAAATGATGTAAGTAAGTATGTATGTGCTTATAAAATCGGCTCTGGTGATTTAACATGGCATGAGATTATTAAACAAATTAGTGCAAAAAGAAAACCAGTTATATTAGCTACTGGAGCTTCAAAATTAGAAGAAGTAAAGGAAGCGGTTAAAATAATTTTAAAAAAAAATAAAAAATTAGTTCTTATGCAATGTAATACAAATTATACAAATTCAGAGGATAATTTCAATTTCATCAACCTTAAAGTTTTAAATCAATATAAAGAATTATTTGGAAATAAAGTAATTTTAGGATTAAGCGATCATACATTAGGACATTCTACAGTTTTAGGCTCTGTTGTGATGGGAGCTAAAGTTATCGAAAAACATTTTACTGATAATAATAATAGATCAGGTCCAGATCATAAATTTTCTATGAATTTTGATACTTGGAAATCTATGGTCGAAGATACAAGGAGATTAGAGAAAGCACTGGGAGATGGTAAGAAAAAAATTGAAAAAAATGAAAGGCAAACTAGTTTTTTACAAAGGAGAGGACTTTACTTAAATAAAGTTAAATCAAAAAATGAAAAGATTCAATCAAAAGATTTAACTGCTCTAAGGCCCTACCAATCTAATGGGTATCATCCTTATGAAATTAAAAAACTTATCGGTAAAAAGGTTAAAAGAAAAATTTTAGAGGGAGAATGCATAAAAAAAAATATGATAAGACGATAATCTTAATTCCATCTTATAATGAAAAAAAAAATCTAGAAAAATTTATTAATAATCTTAACTTAGATTATAATGTCCTAGTTTTGGACGATTCCTCAACTGATGATACGGTGAAATTTTTAGAAAAAATGAGAATACCATTCATAAAAAATAGTTATAAACTTGGTTATGAAAAAAATTTAATTCAGGGTTTTAAAAAAATATTAGAAAAAAATATTTTCGAAACTGTTGTAACTATGGATGCAGATGGAGAACATCCTATCGAAAACATTGATGAAATAATGAAATTTAAAAAACAATTAATAATTGGTAATCGAAAAAAAAAAAATAGAATTATCGAGTTTTTACTTGGAAAAGTTTTTTTTATTTTATTTAAGATTAAAGACCCGTCATGTGGATTTAGAGTTTATGATATTAAAGCACTACGTCAGATTGATAATTTCACTAATAAAAATTTTTATTTGATTGATTTTTTAGTTTTTCTTGTAAAGAGAGGTTATTCGTATTCAAATTTTGATTTTAATAACCCTAAAAGAAAAGATGTGTCAAAAGTTGGTAACTTTTTAAGTATTTATGTTAAATATTTAAGAATATTAATTTACGTAATTTATAAAAAAATTTTCTAATAATTTTTTTTTGTAATTATAAAATTATTCAAAACTAATATATCTATTCCAGTTCCAAAAAAACACCTAATCGCATTTGATGGTGTATTTACAATTGGTTCTCCCTGTATGTTAAAGGATGTATTTATTAGAATTGGATGTCCAGTGATTTTTCCAAACTGATCAATTAATTTCCAATACTTAATATTACTTTTTTTAGTTACAACCTGTGGTCTTGCAGTTCCATCTATATGCACAGAAGAGTCAAATTTTTTTCTATAATATTCTTTCACAGGAAGAGCTAAAATCATATATGGACTATCAGAACAATCTTTGAAATATTCTTTAAAGTGAGTGTCATTAACAGATGGGCAAAATGGTCGCCATAGTTCTCTATGTTTTACCTCTTTATTGAGTTTGTACCTCATATTTCCAATCATTGGATTAGCTAAAATTGAACGATTTCCTAAAGCCCTTGCTCCTACCTCTGATCTACCTTGAAACCAACCTATAATTTTACCATTAGATAAATATTTTGCAGTTTCAAAAAATATATTGTTACTCTTACGAAAATTTAATTTTGCCTCTTTAATTGAATCAAGAATTTCTTTGTTTGAAAATTCAGGTCCATAGTAAACATTATCTAATTTAGTAAATTTTTTTGCTTCATGTTTCTTTGCTAAAATTATTGCAGCACCAAGTGAAACACCATTGTCTGATGCTGCTGGCTGAATAAATATATTTTTAACTTCTCTTAATTTTGAAAGTTCTCCATTTAACTTGCAATTCATGTGGACACCACCAGCGAGACACAGGTTTACTTGTTTATTGGATTTCATATATTTTCTAACTAATAATTTTACTATCTCCTCTAATCTGAATTGGACATTGAAAGCTAGGTTTTTGTGAAATTTTGTAATTTTTTGTCCAGGAAGTCTTGGTTTACCGAATATTTTAACAAATGTATCACTATATCTTTGACTAAAATTTCTATTAGATGAAAATCTAAGATTTGGATTTAAGGAAAAATTTCCTTTTTCATCATAACTTAAAAATTTGTTTAGTTTTTTTTGGATTTTCTTTGAATATTTTCCATAAGCTGCTAAGGCCATTAGCTTTCCCTCCTCAGAAAGAGCTTTAAATCCAAAAAAATCAGTAAATGTTGAATAATAGCCTCCAAGTGTATTTGGTAGAAAAAATTTTTTTAAAACTTTAATTTTTTCTCCTTTTCCCAGGTAAATTGCTCCTGTCATTTCTTCACCCATACCATCCAAAACTACAATCAATGAATCATTAAAACCTGAAACATAAAAAGAGCTTGCCGCATGGCATAAATGATGTTTAATAAAAGTTATTTTTTTATTACCCAATTTTTCATTATATCTTGATAATGACCACTTTAATTCTTTTCTAATCTTTTTATAATTTAGACCTAATGTAAATTTTTTCTCAAGATTCCTATTATAGGAATTGTTAATTGAATTAAATTTTAAATGAATTTTTTTTTTTATTCTATCTACATTATTTGTTTGATGAATACAGTCCCAGCCAAAACCTATTGCCTTGACTTTATTAATATTAATTTTCGCTTTTTTTAAACAAAAAATAATAGATTTAATTGGTAAATATGATGGAGAATTTTTTATTCTATTGAATCTTTCTTCTTCTGCAAAAGCAATTATTTTATTTCCATTTGTTAGAGCTGCTGAAGCATTAGTAGTTCCTTCTCCTCCAAATATTCCTAAATAATATGCCATAGATTAGAGTATTTATTAATTAGTTGTTCACTTACTTTATTTTTTATTTATAATCAACTTATATTTATGAAAGAAAAAATTTTAGTAATTTGTGCACATCCAGATGATGAGGTTTTAGGATGTGGTGGATCGTTACTTAAACATCGAGATAATAAAAATGATATTAATTTAGTTTATGTTTTTGAAGGCAGTTCTGCTAGATATGATAGTTTCAATAAAATGAAATCAACTAAAGATATTCAAATCAGAGAAAGTGCGGCGAAAAAAGTTTCAAAAATATTAAAAGCTAAAACCATTTCTTTTTTAAATTATCCTAACTTAAGATCTAAAAGCTCTCAAATATTAGATATAACAAAAAAGATTGAAAAAAAAAATCAATGAAATTAACCCAAATATAATTTACACTCATTCTAATTCTGATCTCAACAGAGATCATCGATTATGCTTAGAGATGGTTATGACAGCAACTAGACCGGTGTTAAAAAAAAAAATTAGAACAATTTTATCGTTTGAAATTCCATCCTCCACAGAATGGTCATATTCATCATTTGGAAGTTTCACACCTAACTACTTTGAAAATATTGATTATTATGTAAAAGAAAAGATTAAGCTTATGAAAATTTACAAATCGGAGATAAAAAAAATACCCCATCCGAGATCTGCAGAAAATATTCTTTCTCAATCAAGAATAGCTGGATCGCAGTGTGGTTTTTCTCATGCTGAAAGGTTTCAAATAATAAGAATTATTAATCAGTAAAAATCATTACTTTTTTCTTAACTCTTGAGATAAATATGGAAGTTTTATCTTAAATTTATTTTCAAATTTTTTGACTGACATTTTCATATTTTTTGATCTTTTAACAGAACATAAGTCATTTATTTTAACTAAATTATAACTAAAGTTTTTAATTTTTTCTCCTTTTAATATTTTCAAGCAAAAGTTTGCTTTGCTCATACCTTTTTTAGAGCCCAAATTATAAATTCCACTAAAAAATTTTCTTTGATTTATTATAGTTTCAAGAATTTTTACTAAAGTAAAAATATTTAAAGGTGAAAAATATTGATCGTGAGCTAAATTAACAAATTTATGCATTTTAACATTTTTAAGGAGATTTGATACAAGGTGCTTTTTCATAGTGAATGAAAAAAAATTTGTTCTCAAAATTAATGCGTTTTTTTTTAAAGCAATATTTTCTAGAGCTATTTTATTTTTTGTATAATAGTTATTAATTTTTGGTTTTGTTTTTTCATTACTTGCTTTATTAAAATTTGGATTATCATACATATGATCCGTTGATATTTGAATAAATTTAATTTTTTTTTTATGTGCTAAAGATATAAATTTTCTAAATGAGTTTTCTTGTTTTGCTAATTTAAGCTTATTTTTTTCACAATTTTCAATATTTGTATCTCCTGAACAATTTATAATTAAATCTAAATTATTTTTTAATAATTTTTG